>Ga0157364_1005464_pt1 | contig 12940 bp, 6 predicted proteins | sample AttsexASBM2_FD_111476 | JGI IMG/M metagenome (GOLD analysis project Ga0157364, IMG submission 111476) | Fungus gardens microbial communities from leaf cutter ant in Ribeirão Preto, State of São Paulo, Brazil - Atta sexdens ASBM2 | ecosystem: Host-associated > Fungi > Mycelium > Unclassified ... | reverse complement strand
TATTCTCCTGCATGATAATGCTCGACCACATGTTGCGGCGCCGGTCAAAACCTACTTAGAAACACTCAAATGGGAAGTTCTACCCCACCCGCCGTATTCTCCAGACATTGCTCCTTCCGACTACCACTTGTTCCGATCGATGACGCATGACTGTCTGAGCAGCACTTCACATCATATATCAAAAAATTGTATCGATGATTGGATAGAATCAAAAGATGAAGCGTTCTTCCGACGCGGTATCCACATGCTATCAGAAAGATGGGAAAAAATAGTGGCTAGCAATAGCCATTACTTTGAATAAAACAATGTATAATAATAATTATGTACCGTTCTTTCACAATAAATGCTTAATTTTTGATAAAAAACGGCGGACACTTATTTGTACTCCCAACATATATAATTTACATAAATTATTTAAACATTAAAGATCTAACTTCAATCGTTATAGGCTTGAATATTCTTACTTAGTATTTATTACATTATGGTCTTAATAAAATTAATTATTATTGTTTGCATGCTGCCTGAAAGAAGCGTTATTATTCCTGCATATACCAATTATTGCGAAGAATATTACTAAGGCCTCAGTCTAATGGCTTAGAACGCTCGTACGGAATATAAGAGATCCGAGTTCAAGTCCCGGCTGAGGTAACATTTTTCGCAATAAATTTAAAGTTTTTCAACACATTGACATCCTTTTATGATACCGAATTGAAAAAGATTTCAATTGTCAATTTAATTTAATCTGTGATATTATTTCAGTAGTTAATTGCGTTTGTAAGTCCAGAAAACTAATTTGGCGCGCAGTTTGAATAGCTACAAATATAGTGTATAGCTACATATAGTGTGTATTGTATATAATTTATATTGAATTATTTAAGCATTAAAGGTCTAGCTTCGACCGTTATAAACTCGAATATTCTTACTTAGTATTTAATGCAATGATTATATACAAAATGATTATTAAGAAAAAATTTACTCACTTGTATAAAGGATCAATTTCTTTTATACATAACTTTTCGTGTTTATTAACATTTCCTAGCTCCAACTCAACATCATTCAATTCCAATTCCCAAATGGCAACTGCTGCCATTACTTCTGCTGCCTGTTGTTGTAGGTTTAAGAATGTTTTCACCTGTAAATATAATTTAACTATTATCAGAATAGATGGATACAATTGTTATAAAAAATTGGCTTCTCTTTTGAGTAAGACAATTCGATATGGTTAAAATACTATAAATGCTCAGTGTTATTTTCAATTATTTTTATTTTAATACCATATATATTATTGATGAGATCCTATATTTATGTGTCAATTCTAATTTTGAGATCATCTTAAGTAAAGATGTGGTCACAGAACTAGAGTGAGAAATCTCAGAACGGAACAAAAATATAAAAGAATTTGATTGGTTAACTAGATTCTGAGATATTGTTCTTATGGAAGAATTCCATTATTGCACAATATCATAGCACATATTCATTCACATCGGTTGGTGCTTAGTAATATTTCACTATCTTATCAAAATATGTTATTATAAATTGATCAATTAGCAATGTTAAAATCGCCTCCTTAATTAATCCATATCATTTAGCCCAGTATCCACCAACCGTGCAAGACATTTGCAACTTATATAAGTTCGGTGAACCCATCAAACACGATTAAAAGATAATAAGATTGGAAATAAGACCGTTTATGTTATACAATTACTTTAAATACGAAGCCACTACGGTATAAATGTTAAGATGTTGAATTATTATATATATTTGTTTAAATGAATAAAATGATTAAAAGATGTTTGCAAACGTTTTGCAAGTATTTGCTAATAAGCCAGTTAGCGCGAGAATAAAATGTTCACAAACATTCGTAAACATTTCTTAAAAATATAACCACTCTATTTGCAAATGAATTGCACAATTCGTGGATCCTGTTTAGTCTGTGGTAATCCGTATATATTGAAATGAAATTCCTATAACTTTATAAAAAGTAAGAATGCATCGAATCATAAAATTACTATACATCGGATATCCGGACAAAATATAATATTGAATATCCTGATATATCCGATCGGATATCCGAGAAAGCAATTTCTTCGAGACAGATATTCAACATTTTTCATATATCCAATCGAATTCCGAGAAAACATCTTCTTAAAAAAAGCCTATAGAAAAAAACATTTTAATTTTGTAACAATGTATGAGATATTGTAGTGTTCCATCCAACGTACCCTTTTCTTTTGTGGAAATCTGGAGTCCGTCAAGATATAAAGATAGTTGTTACAAACAAATCGAACAGGTTAAAAAGCTATAAAGTTTTTTTTCTCACAAACGACTAAAAGCGAAGACTTCAGTATTTCCTCGTAAATAAAATTAATTAAAAATCGGTGAACATGCACACGAATAGAGAGACTAAACGAGACGCCGAAGATACCCTTTTTGAACGCCGTGATTAGATTAGATAGTAAAAAATAATAAATAACTGTAAAAATGTCATTTAGAAGCGTAAAATCGATGCAAAGATACTTTCTAACGGTCAAGTCGCGGATTCTCACGAGTCCGTCATAAAATCTAAGACATGACGTTCAGGGGGTGGTATTTGGTGGTCCCGTGCCAACATTATATGTGCGCTTTCTCGACGTACTGTACATGTGCTTTCTTATAAATTTTAAGGTCATAAAAATAAAAATAAACTTGGATTTTACTATTTATTAATTTGTCATAAAAATAAGGATGATACTTTCAAACGCTACAGATCCCGGTCAATATCTTTTTTCATCCCCAAGCGTATTCCGAACCTTGACCAATTAGAAAGCAAGAAATAAATCCCACCACCTAATTAACGAACTTATCCACCAATCGATGCGCTGTTAATCAGAGCAAATTACTACAAAAACTTCGGTTCCGCGGAACTCAGCGCCTATTTTCCGATTCTTTTTCTGGGAGACTGACGATTTGAAGTTTTTATTTCTCTTTTAACCAATCAACACTTAAACTCCATATTTAATATCAATGCGGGAGAAATTCTATTAAACTCGCGTACTTGGCCACTGACATTTAAAGATTTAGAGTCAGTGTTGGAGGGAATCATCAAGCTCGGACACCTCGCAGCCTCAACTAAATATCAGCAGAATCCCTCGACAAGAGCTCTCTCGTTTTATCAGATCTTCCAGACTAACGCAATAGTACATTTACCGCAATAGTAACATTTTGCTATTCTTCGGTCCCTCTCATCTTTCTTACATTGTTTTATTTCTTGTTTTATTGTATTTTTTATTTTATTGTATTTTTTTGTTTTTCTTTTTCTATTTTCCTTTTCGAATTCCCCCGTAATAGAAAATAAAAAAACACTAGTGTGTTCTCGCAATCATTTCACTCTCTGTCGCCGTCATCTCACGGGGATTGTTTGTTCCCGCCGACTGGCTCGTATCCGCCCGCTTATAACGTTAACGCCTGAGGAGAACCAAGCCGAATCCCATCGAATCATCTCGTCTCAGCTTACGCCAGAAACAGAAATATCATATTTTTTCTCTCCGCACATTCCTAAGAACTCTATAACTACTCTCCTTTCAGATGATCTCTTCCCTATTTCCTCTCCCATATCTTCGCCTTTACGAGAATTATCTACCAATTCCTCCTACTGACACTGATCTTATCATCAATGATTATATTCTACCCGATTCTCTTCTTTTTTCATAATATTGACGAATTGATTTATTATGACCTTTTCACCTATTTCCGCCACTAACAGAGTCGTCCGAATCGAATCGAAGAAGCCGATTATCTATTTTCTGTCCCTGTATCATTCCAGTTTCTCGATTATACTATTCCCCTATAAACCTCCGTTTTAATTCCGTTTATCCTCTCTCTTCTATACCACATGACACATTCACAAACGCACATAATAACATAAGCAAAAAACAAGAAAGGATACGGACAGTAGGAGTCAAGTGCAATGCAGAAGACGTCGCGCAAATAATATAGCTATGAAATTTGAAACTTTTTTATTCATTAAAATGCACTTTCGGTTCACTTTTGAGCCCTCCTCAGAGACAATACAAATTAACATAAATAAATTGTAAATAAAAATTATGCTATCATGATGAGCCAACCTCAACCTGAGAATTTAAATGCCAGAATTAAAAAGAGTAAAAAAAAAAGAAAAAAGGAAAATAGAATTTGTGAGATCCGTCATTAAAGTATTATTTTATGGGAGAATCCACATTCCCAATAATTCTTGTTACCTCGATACTGTAGTGTTTCATAATAAATTCCAAACAAGAGGAACACATGTATCCTTCGAGCACATTTCCCATGCTACAGAATTCTGGACAAACGCGTGTGGACACATGCCGCCATTATCACAACGAGAGCGGTTCATGCCAAATCACTAACAAATTATTACCAATTCATTATTTAGTGAAAATTAAATCCAAGAAAGAAATTGCATACAGCAATTAATAATCAGAAGTTTTCGTTTTATTAATTGTAACGCGTATCAATATATTCATGGATTTATACATGCACTTGATTTTCACAAACTAATTGGCTCACTATTAATCATTGCCGATTAATTGGTAAATATATAGTTTAGGGAAGCCCCCTCCGATCCCCCTTATATTGTCAAGATCATGATTCTGAGTGACCTTGAGAAAATTTTAATTGTCGAATGTCATTCGTTAAAAAGTTTTAAACAAAAAAAGTTTAAGAAATAACGTCACATTTCTGTTATATAAAATTAAAATGTTTCTCATATCCCACCTCTGCTTGAAGGCGCACAATTTTCTTTTATATTTTCTTATTTATAATTTTTTGAAGTGGAAGTCACTTGAGAAGAAAGTTATGCGCTCCTCCAAGCAGGGGGCAGGAAGTGGGGTAGAAGTCGCTTCCAGGTGAAAGTCGTGCGCCCTTATGCTGGGAGGAAGTGAGATGGAAATCGCTTCAGGTAAAAGTCGTGCCCCCAAGCAGGGGAGGAGGTGGGGTGGGAATCGCTTTGTGTAAATTGTAAAATATACTTTATAGCAGAAAATGTTTGTTTTATATGATAGAAAAGGAGTGTATATTCATTATTTCTTAAACTTCTTTTATTTATATCTTTTTAACGAGTGATGTCCAATGGTTAAAACTTTTTCAAGGGGTCATGATCTTGGCAACATATGTCAAGATCAAATTCATTGGAGAGGACTAAACTACATTTACCGGTTTAATCATTCGATTTAATCATTCGGCAAGAGAATTATTACAAAGAAGGAAACATTGTTCGTATATAGGAAACATTGCTCGTATATAAGAAACATTACTCGATAATCAAAATTCATTTCATCATAAATCAATATGGCCTGATTTATACAAGCACTTGAAAGACAAAATGAGGAATTTACTAACTTTACTACTAACTTTATTAATCACTAGAGTGCGGATATTCGTGCACGATTCCGGGGCATGTGCGAAGAACCGCTGTGTGCGAGTGAATCGAATGCTTGCTGAAATGAGATAGTAACATTTCTTGAGGAGACTCGAAGTCCGCTTATCTCGATTGACTCATGGCTTAGTCAATATAAACAAAGCGCGGAGATTTTTTTTGTATTTTGCATTGATTCGAAATCGTGTGAGAATGTTTTTCTTTCTCAAAATGCCGAAATCTTTAAAGGAAATATTGGCCTCAATTAAAATTGACAAAGATATTTATGATGTTTTTACAAAGGATCAACTTTATTGTAAGCGTTGTTATATGTACTTATATAACATAACTTCATATTCTATAAATCGACACGAGCAAAATAGCAAACATAAACAATATTTGTATAGATCGAAATTATTAACAAATTCTGTCTGCACTATTGACACTGCAAAGGTAATAATGACAAGAAAGTCAACATTTTCACAAGAATTATGCGAAACTTTTTAGTTGCCGATATTCCATTAAAAAAATTAGACAATCCTAAATTACGCAATTTTCTTGAAAAATAGACGCAACAACATGTTCTGGAAACATCTACAGTACGAAATAATTATTTACAATCGTGCTATAATAAAATAATACGCCAAATTCGTAATTCTGTTGCGGAAAGTGATATTTGGATATCAGATGAAACTACAGATGTCGAAGACAGAGTTATCGCAAATTGTGTTGTCGGTACATTACATTCTGATAATAAAATATTCTGATAAAATTTATCTTCTTCATTCAGCAGTGCTGGAAAAAACAAATAATAAAATTGTAAAATTTATTTACGAATCTTTGGAATTATGGCCTGCTGAAATAAAACATGAAAAAGTATTATTATTTATATCAGACAGTGCTCTTTATATTAAAAAAGCAGCAAAAAAATTGTACTATATTTCCTAAAATGATACTTTGTGTCACTTGTTTGGCACACGGATTGTACCGCGTAGCCGAAAAAATTAGATATACAAAAAAGCAAATTGAATAATTTCGGAAACAAAAAAAGTATTTCGTAAAGTTCCATATAGAATCGAGTTATTTAAAAAAATGCTACCAACTGTTCCTTTATCACCTTCGCCAATTATAACTCGTTAAGGAACTCGGATTGAAGCAGCATGCTACTATAAAAACCATTTATCGACAATTAAAAATATAATTTTAACTTTGCCGAATAATTCGGTAGCTATTAAAAAAGCTAAGAAATTATTTCAATCATCGAAAGTCCAGGAAAATTTATAACAATTTTAAATGTATAATAATTTTTCTTAAAAAACTCGAGATTCAGAATCTTCCAATAATGATGTAATAAAAGAAATACAAAATGTCAAAAATATAATTGTGAATCAGATGATATTAAATTATGTATTAAAAAAAAACTAATTTCTGTCTTGGAAAAAAATACAGGATATCAACAATTTGCATCAAATGAAAAATGTATACTTCCTATTACGCATCACTTCATGCGATATAGAACATAGCTTTTCAAAATACAAATTCATTTTATCAGATAATAGAAGAAATTTTAAATTTGATAATCTAAGAGAAGTTTTAATAATTATTTAATAGTTATTTTTATAATTAAAATAAGTTAAAGAATGAATTAAGTCTCTGAAGAAGACTCAAAAATGAAATATGTAAAATTATGATTATTAATAAAAACGTATTTGGTTAAATTTGTTTTTTTCATTTTGCGCATTGATTTCCGCGCCTGCATTGATTTCCTATTTGCCTCCGAAATGTTACTGTCTCATTTCAGCAAGCATTCGACTCGCACATAGCGGTTCTCCGCGCGCGCTCTGGGATCGTGCACGAACATCTGCATTCTATTAGTCACAATAAAATACTACTGATTAATTATTCGACTAATTGAAATTGAGCGCGTTACACATACTCAGAGGCTCGATATAAACAAGTCAATGGGCTAGATTAATACTGCAATAAGTCTAGCCCGATTTCCTTTAAGAATTATGGCGTTTAAAAAGAGGATCAGGTTAACCCGAAAGAAAGATACTCTGAAGAACTCCTTGGGGGAAAAGGGCGTACAGCTCTGTTTATGTTGCAAACGAAGATCACACGAGATTCACTATCAAAGCTTTTTATTATCTTATCCTCTCGTGCTCTCGTAACGAACTACTCGGTTTCGCGAAAGAATCGCTACAATCACTTTCTTCGGCGTCACTGACATAAGTCAGTCAATCCAGTAAGGGTATTGGTCATAGTTAATCATATGCGACGATAGCGGATTTTTCGCAAGTTACAAAACGCGAAAATAAAATCTCTATTTCACAACTGCAGGTGCTATCTTACAATAATATGAATGTATTCGTGTCCGCGATCACAACGCAACGCTGTAAGCATCATTTATCTTTCTTATTAATAACCAACCCACTCAGAATCTAACCCATTGACTTTTGTTTCGCATTTCCGTCACAGTATACAGTAGTGCAACTTTATTCATATTTATGTGAAGCCAAAATCATAGCGCGCATGCGCAAGTTGAGATATTACATACAGTAACGCCATCTGAACTTTTCTCTCACTTATTCTTTGTGTTTTCGATCTTTCTCTTAACCGTTGAAGTGTTTGTGTAGTAATTGGCAGTAATGACAGTATTAAGTTCGTATGCTTTTATTCCTTGCAAATTGTTTTAGATATTGATAGTGAAATAAAAAAAAGTAAAATGAAGTGGATTATTGTGAAGTGAAGTGAAATAAAATGAAGTCAAATGAAAAGAATAAAGAAAGAATTATTCTTAAAGAGAATTGTAGATATATCAATTCTCTTGCAGAAAACACTTTGATCTTAGTTCTGTTTCAGATATAAAAAAAAATAGATTGCATATCAAGAAAATGAATGGAAAAAAAATTAAATATTTGTTCAATAAATGGGTGTCCTGGAAATCTTGAATTAGAAAAAAGTATTTAAATTTCCTAAAGAATATGATGCTTAATTTTTTTTACATTAATAAATTATTTTAACAGATGATTGCAATGGATACGAGGAAGTGGGAAACTGGATTTAGAAGAAAAAGATCCTGAATATTCTTCTAGAAATTGTCAATTATGCTCTTTACATTTTTGAAGAGAAGTAGTTTAAAATTAGTGGTTTAAAAGAAGAGTTCTTCTTCATCCAGATGCCATCCACAAAATTTGAAAAAGATTTAACCTTATCTAATAAGATAATTTTATAATTATATTTTTATGAATATCAATTTCAGTTTACTTTAGATTACTTATTTATTTTCAGATTACTTATAGATATTTATCTGTTTTGCATGAGCTGTTTATATTGTAACATGTATATAATTATAATTAAATTTTTATGTTATGCATTGCAAACTAAATATGATATCTATACATTAGCATGTTTAAAATCGTATATTATCGATTTTGTATGTAAACTGCGTATAGATTTTATATTTTATAATATTTATAATATTGTAAATAATTTCTTAATGTTTATATATGTTTTTTTTTTCTTTCTAGACCTCTAGATTGAGTATAGTCACAGTGTGATCTAGTAAAAGAAACTTAAAAAATAAAAAAATTCATAGATTATAAACTTTTTATCATATTAAAATAAAGTTCATCATTTTCTGTAATTATAAATTTGTATTCTCCCTTTATGTGCACATATTCATACACATATGACACATACACACACACATATGCACATAAATGTATATACATATGTAAATTACATATATATTGTTTAATTTTATACTTTTTTATAATCAGATTTCTTTAATGTTTCAATCAATTAACCAGCGATTTCATGAAATTACGATGAAATTTTAAGAATCCGGATAACAATTAAGAAATTAACAATCCACTATGATTGTTAATTTCTTACGGCTTAATTTTTAATGTCTTCAAATCTCTTGTTACATCGCTTTAGAAAGATATTATTTGAACAACAAACAGGATCTACAGTTTCGAATAGGGTAGAAGCGTAAGGGTTGCCAGACATACCTTCCATAACAGTAACATAAGACATAACACAAGTATCAGTCAATCAGAATTAAGAGTTCAAAAAAATTCTCGACTATGATTGGCTTATTTTTATGGTACATCTTATGATTACTGTTGGAAGATATGTGCGACAGCCTAAGAGAGTAAGTGAGAGAGAAGTCTAGACTATGGCATTACCATATGTCTCAACTAACACATGCGTGCTACGATTTTGGCTTCCATCAACATTAAAAGTGCCGACAGAGAGTTGCGCTACTCTCGTATGTACAACGCGCTCAAGTAATTTCAACGAATATATAAATTAATCGATAGTATTTTATTGTAATTAATAAGGTTAATAATAAAGTTAACAAAATTCCTAATTTATCGTTCAAGTGCTTGTATAAATCAGTGGCTGTATTGATTTGCGATGGAATTTGAATTTGTGATTACCGCATGCAATGTTTCTTTCTTCATGGTAATTCTCAGTTGTCGAATGATTAATTGGCAATTATTAATAGTAGTGCCAATAATTAATAATAGAGCCAATAGATACGTTTGTAGAAATCAATCACGTGCGTAAATAAATCCGTAAACATATTGATACACAATACAATTAATAAGAAGACGACTACTTCTGATTATTAATTGCTATATGCAATTTCTTTCTTGGATTTAATTCTTATTTGCTAAATACGGATACTTCCATATTAAAGCTCAACTTTGGAACTCACTTTACATGCGATATGTTGCGCTCCTTATTTTCTTTCCCATTGTGATTTTTATTTACCAGTTAATGCATTTCCGCCGTGATCCTTTATCGGCAGAGATGCGCAATGCTCACGGGTAAGTGATTTTCGTAATAACATTTTGTTAGATGACATTGATTAAAAAACTTCATAACTTGAAGACACATACGCAACAATGGATATCGTTACATATGTTTTATTGCCGTTATATTTTATCATAATGCTCAAAATGGAATGATTAATTGCTATTATGCTGCTTATCTTGCTGACAATATTATAAATAGCTATTGCTGATCGTTTGTTTTTGAAATTTCATCAACTGATTACATATATAAGGTAGCTTAAGAATACAAAATATAATAAAGAGCATACATCCACAACATAAGATATCTTTAGCGAAAGTTGTACAGTTAAAAATTTTAATAATAAAGTAGACATTTCAATCAAGTCTCGATGATCATCAGTACAATAAGAATATAAATGATGTTATAGAAATTAAAAAAGATATTAACAAAATTGTTTGATGTTGATATTCGCTGTTCTAGAAATGACGATGACATAAAATTACATTCGCTTATGAAAGGAATTTTTTTACGATATAGATTCTTTGTTACTTGGATTTTTTTATAAGCCTTTACCTATGGTAAATACGGAATTTCCAGATTCTATATTTTGTAATATCAATTCTCGCAAGTATAATTCGGAGTTTTTAATGTAAATTTGCATAAAGATTTAAAAAAATTATTTGGTGATAAGAATTATTTAAGACACTGTGTTAAAAATAGTTTTTACTAAAAATAACAATAAACTTATTCATAAAAATCGATTGAAATTTGTCTTATGGATAAGTTTACTGCTATTTCTATTTCCGTCAGATTATGTAGATTTAAAACAGTATCCTGATTGGCTTAAGATCACTATTATAGAAATTTTGTCTGCGGTAGCTCTGAAGCTTATGGCACATACAGAAACGTAAGGCAATAAGCAGTAAGCAAATTGACTAATTATAGTAGAGATCGTAAGGTCAGTAACAAATCTAATGTTACGATTTCCTTACTGCTTACATCTTACTGTCTTACGTTTTTGTATGTGCCATAGGCTTTATGGGAGCTCGCGTAGCTCGCGACAGTTGCGACTGAAATGTTCTAAGGAGCCCCGTTTGTTCAAATCTATCCCTATCATATTGAAAATATGTTTTAGTTTGTTTACCAAAATATCGATAAAAACCAAATATTTCATTTTTATTACGTAGATATGGACGTAAGAAAAAACATGAAACACAATAAAATCAATTATATAAATATATTATTTAATTTAAAAATAATTACATGTGCAAGACGAAACGTTTAAAACACAAAAACGTTTAAAACAAAATTCTTCTAGATTAGATTAACAATCGCGACAGCTATTACGTGATAATTATCCGTGACTATATTGCCATTTTAAAAATTACAATTTGTAATCGCAGAAAAGAACAGCTTTTTTAATTTGTAAAGTTCGAAGCTGCGCCTGAACAAAGCTGTCCCTTTCCCCTACGCATAAAATTAGAATATTAGTCATAAGTTCTTACAAGTTTTACGAGAACACATTACGAGTTTTACGATTCTACTTAGAATTGACATTAGTTTATATTAACTCAAGAAATCCTGCATTTCGAAAGAAAAATTTGTTATTGTATTAGTATTGTAGAGATTAAGTTATGGAAAACATATCTGTAGAAAACATGTAGTTTGAGAGTATTAATTTTAGTAATTGTTTCGCACTTACTGGTCAATGTAACACACGTGCATACGCACGCATACACTTTTTCATAACCTAATTTATAAATATACATAAATTAATCATCATTTATTCTGTCATTTTTAAATGATGTAACAATATATTGTAACAATTATAACGTAAATAGTTTTAGATAGTTTTAATAATAACAATAGAAGTATTGATTTAAATAAATTGTTCGGAAGTATTGATTTAAACGAGAATTATTCCAGATGATTCAAGTCAAGCTCAAAAAGAACAGGATAGTAGATAATACAGAGAATAAAGATAACACAGCAGCAATTAATGATATGTTGAAAATTAATTTCATACACTGATTTGACATTTTTTCAGTAAAGTAGAAAATTATTGTTTCAAAGTAGTGTATAATACTCGTAACGTCATTAAAAGTATACTAACTGATATCAACAATTTCAATATCATTTGAAAAAACATATCGTTGCATGTCAAAAATATTTAAAATTAAAGAAGCTTAAAGAACATGTACGGGCTCTGTTAAAACCGAAAAAAATATCAAATAAGCAAATGTCTTTGAAAAATAGTTTTAATTTCACAATATCACATAAATCTTCAAGCAAAAAAAGTACAAGAAATAACTAGAGCGATAGCAACATTTATCTGTAAGAATTTACATACATATAATGTTGGCGAGGAACGAGATTTCAAGAATTTGATTTCTCTTTAGAACCAAAATATATTGTTCCTTCTCGCACTACGATTTTCGAGTGATATCAAAATTATATGAAGAATGCTTATCATAATATTTTTGTAAAAACTTTTTTGATGCAATATGCATGATAACTGATTTATGGACGTTAAGATATGGCGATTCATACATAGCTTTCACATTACAATTTATTGATGAAGATTTTATTATTGTTTTCATTATTGTCATGCACCATATGACAATAGATTGTCAGCCTTTCTCTGGAAAATACAATGCTGCAGCTATTCATAAAAAATTAGAAAATGTCCTTTTTGAATACGTATGATGAAAAGAAATAGATAATTTCTGACAATGGAAC
>Ga0157364_1005463_pt1 | contig 12940 bp, 6 predicted proteins | sample AttsexASBM2_FD_111476 | JGI IMG/M metagenome (GOLD analysis project Ga0157364, IMG submission 111476) | Fungus gardens microbial communities from leaf cutter ant in Ribeirão Preto, State of São Paulo, Brazil - Atta sexdens ASBM2 | ecosystem: Host-associated > Fungi > Mycelium > Unclassified ... | reverse complement strand
TTCTATGATCATTTCTATGATCATTTCTATGATCATTTCTATGATCACGTCTCCAAGTTAAACACAATAGATGTAACTAAGCTTTAAACCGTAAAAAAATCAATCAGTCATAGACACATCAATCGATTATTTTCCTCATATGTGATTGACATACCTTACAGCTTAAACAGAACTTGTCAAATTCCTCATCCTAAAATTCCTTGCAAATAATTTCTTGCAGATTTCCAGACAAAATTTAATATTTTTCTCTGACTGAATATTTTGAAATTTTTTTGTATTTTTATCCTAATTTAAAAACCGTTATATATTCTATTCAAGAATCTATTTAATATATAAATTACTATTAATGCTGTGTTAATGTTGTTGACGCTACTTACATTTAATTGTTAAATTAATAGTATTCTAAAACTGCGTGACTATGATGTACGAATACTTCTTTAAAGCTAAAAATTTTAATTTTCCATAAAATTTTGCAAAATTCCCTGACTTCCTTAATCGTTTTTAATTTCCCTGACATTTTCTCTAATTTCGAGTTTTCTGGCAGAGTTTAAAGTTTACTACATTGTGTTTCGAGATTAAATGCTTCTCGACCGAGAATGTCGCATCGTTTACATTTTAAATATAAAATATTAAACTACACTTTGCGTGGTACAAAGCAATATTCCACTTTGGATATTTCGCAAATGACTTCAGCAGGAATTATCATGTACAATGTGAGGGATAACGGAGATAAAAAAAAAACAAATTTCGATATTGAGCAGGTCAGAGAAGTTATTGAATGGAGAAACACGTTGAGATAAGACAGCGGGAGGAATGCAACACGCGATGCACATGGGATGCACAAAACGCTCTCGCGTACGTTTCAGTGTTGCTTAGTTCCTTTTATTGCGTGTTCTCGGAGAGATTGGGAAGAATAGGTCTCGCACAAAGACGCGCTTAGAAGCTGGACAAGATGTATCCACTCTAGAAACCCTACTGGCCTCATTCGCCTCAGCAAACGATCGACGCACGTCTGTTCCGGAAACAAAACGACCTTTTCCCTTTCTGAGTCACGTGCATGTAACTCGGGTCCTTTATCCTTCGAGAAGCAGCAGTGCATCCGGAAAATATCGGAACGATGACTTACTTTTTTCTCGCTTTGAAAATTTTTAGTTAAGACATCATCAATTGTCATTTTTTAAATAAAATTTGCCTATGTTTTCCAGAAACTTCATGTTGTTTCCTCTTTGAAAAAAAAAAGGGAACTTTCCTGAAATGCATTTTCAAACTGACCAGCTTCGTCTTGTCTGAACGGAAAACATTCAGGTAAAATGTTTTTATAATAAAAAGAAAAAACCGATCTCAACTTTCAAGGCAAAGAGATACAAAGAGAAAAATTTTTTATTAAATATTTATCTTCCATCAAAAAATATGAAATGTTATCTACCGTTTCTTTCCTTCTTGAGCATTTATTTCCTATTGTTACTATATCAGTCTACAATTATAGCATAGCTATATTATAATTATATTAATCGTAATTAATTCTGTATGTTTGATTTTGAAAAAGAAAAAGTTCGAGGTCGTAAAAAAGGAAAAAAAAAGGAAAGGCTATATCTATCGAAGTTACTAATCAAAGTGTTTTCTTCAATTGAATCAAATGAGTATTTAATCTGAGGAATCGATATGACTTACGTAACTTGATAAACGTTGCAATAAGAAGACTACGTCATAACAGAATACAACACCCACACGCGTTTACCGCGGATACCGCATTTCTATGGAAACCCAAAAGCATCTATTTCCGACATGAAAGAGAGATTTGCCATAAAATAGAGTATTACGTAGGCTTTGGGTATGGCTGATCAATGAACGCGAAGGCTATTATCTGGCAGAAGCGCATTATGTAAGACTTGTAGCTTTGATTATCGATATCAAATGGCATTATTTACTAATGAGGATTCAATGTAAAGCGATATTTCACAAAGTATGAAATAACGAATCGCACTAATCATGATTTTAATCACTAATCTCAGTTTTACTTTTAAAATATAGTTTTTTCAAATTATTATAATAATAATTTTATAAATTATAATTTTATTCTTATTTAACATATTTTTTGCTATAATAATTTGTCCTTATTTAAATAAGATGATAAACTCTACTCTTTACACTGAGAACAATTTATTAAATTTTAATAGTATAATACTAAGTAACCGTTAACTTATAATAAATAAATCTTTACTTAATAAAAAGTGATACTTAAATAAAATTAATGGATTTTGTATGTCAAATAAATATCTGTTTACAAAGTTTGCTAAGTAAATTATTCAAATAAATATTTATTAAAATTTAATATTATTTATTTCAACAACTTTCACTTCTTTCATTTTTTCTCTTACGAATCATAAAGTATAGTATATATAACGCTGGAATTTTATTTATGTCCATTGAAATTAATCAATATTTTTTTTATTTAGAAACATTAATATCATATACAATTAATTTCTTTTTTATTTAATCGTGAATAACGACACTCAGAATTACATTTAATTCACGCCAAGTTTTATCTCTAATCAGTCGTTTTAATCTACCTGACAGACTATCACCGGACACCTAACGGAATGACAAGTGTGACCATATGAGATTACACAGCTTGCGCAATAATTGCCCAGTTTTATCTTTATCATTTTCTTAGTGCATTTTTTCCTCGAGAACAATTAATAATAAATTCAACATAGCTTTATTGTGAAAATAAAATTCAACTGTCGTTCTCTATTACACGACCATCTTAAATCTTAATCTCGAGCAGTCCTCAATCGTTTATGGCAGATTCGAAGTGCATGGATGGCAATTCGTTTTCTCTTTGTTCTTCTTTTTTCTTTTTAGTTCGGCTGGCATTTACCGTTCGGATATGATAATTCATCAACGATTCGGCAACTCGCTAATATCTCATCGATGGTTTGCACGTGAGTATTATGAATCCATGCTGATAAGAAAATCACCAGTCTCCTGATAAAGAGAACAAATGCACAAGCGAACATGTTCGATGTACTAAGTAAAGCGGATGACTCTGTCGTCATTGGATTGTAAGAGCAGAACTTAAGTCAATAATAAACCAAGAAAAACATAAATTACACGCTCACTGAAATTCATGTTTTAAATGATGTTTTAAATTCATCTTTAGCTTTTCTTCGAATTTTCTTTTTATCTCATAAAGATATATGTATAAACAATGAAGTTTAACTCTATACATAATATATTAAAAAATATAACTATAAAAATAAATTTGTTTGAAGCAACCCATCTATGTTTTGAGCAATCCATCTATCTACTTGAAGATTACATTTTCAAATCTAGATGAATAAAGAACAGATCGAAGTTCCAGAGAGTAAAAGTGAAGACCTTCATACGTTCTGAAACAGTTAAGTTTCTAGATACTCAGTTTATTCAAGTATACGTTTGTAAGAGCAACGGGATGTCGTAATACATCCGTTGTAGTGAAATGTTATGTCGTCGTCGTAGTACGCGAGAGAGGAAACGGTGATTCATGTCGCAGAATTGAAAGAACGAATTACATCTCGGACTGGGAAGCGAGCCTAGACGCATTCACGAATTATATTAAGCAACATGTGACGCACTTTCTATATAAGAAAATGAAAGAATATAATTTTCACAGTAACGTTAACGATGGACCTTACTACAAACTGTTGTTATACAACAAAAGACTCCGCCCTAATTATATGGAAAATGAACAATAGATGTCATAGACAAGGCTCAATAATGGAGTTTTTGCTACGTTACATTAAAGGTCGATGAACAAGTTTTATACCTTTGATACACCTGAAAAATTATTTATTATTGAATTTTGTGTTTGTGACATCTTTTGTTCACAATTAGCTACATTACATGAAATTAACTTATTTTTTATTTTCTATATAATTAGATCCTTTTTTATAGTCTAATTTCTTAACCATAATAAGGCGAATCTTTATAAACGTAAATAAATTTCTATTTTAAATGCCTTATATATATGTGTGTGTGTGTGTGTGTGTGTGTATAAAAATTCTTATAAATATAAATAAATTTGTCTTTTTAACACGCACACACACGCGCACACAGTTTAATAATTAATTAATTAGCCAATGTTCTTTCAAAAATTGAATAATCTTCTCTATCTAAAAATATAATGGTAAAGGAATTGCATATATATTTGCTAAGCTCCTTCAAGCAAACGCAATTCTTGATAAAGATAAAAATGCGAAGCACAAATAATTTCTCTCGAAAATTAAAAATCCCTTTTCCACTAAATTAATTTTCAAGTAAAAGCGACATTGCGAATGAGACTGAAACGTAAACGATAAAATCGGGAGATTTCCCAAGGGAGATCTTCGCGATGCATTCATAGGATAAGTAATTAAAAATACATCGTGGAGCACGAGAAGAGATTCTTCCGTAAAAATAGTTTGTAAATTGAATACGTTACGTGATCACAGTGCGTCTTAAAAGTTCCCTACAGAATGTAATCAAAACTTGTTTTTAACGACATGCTATACATTTTTTATAAATTTTTAAATAATCTAACACACACCATAAAAACCTATTTGAAAAATGTCAGTAGGCTAAAAATAAGAAAATCAATATCCGTGTTTTATAAAGTTTGAGAAATTAATAGTAATCAGAGATGATAATTTTAATGTATATGATTGTATAAAAATAAATTACCAGTTTAGCTATAATTTAACATAATAAGATTCCATGAATCGTAAAGTAACTGTCGTTGAAAGGAAATAAACAAAAAATTCTGTATAATATGCGCAAATGATCCGAAGTAGAACGAGCAGATATCGCGTGGTACGATGATTCATTATTTTAAAAATAGTTGATGCCGTCGAAAAACGAGAATTCTAAGGGCCACTTAACCCTGAAAAACAGACATAGACGGTCTACTCTCTCCGAAGTCTTCTTATAAATACCAAAGAATTACAAAATCTTGCAATGGTTTCCAAAGTTTCACAATATTTTCGATCGTTATTCATTCTTCTCAACATTTATTTAGCCTCTCTAATTTTTACTTCTTGTTAGAAGAAAAATCAATTTTGGAAAATATATCTCTACATATATAATTATTTAAATACATGATACTCAAAATTACATGTGTACTTCGTATTTGTTTCTTCAAATAAAATATCTTCTTAAACTTGTCGAAGAATTCCTTCTTAAGGGGATCTTAAAGTGAATCTGAAAAAAGATTATCGAATTTGTGAAAGAATAATTGGAAAAAAATAATTATTATACTAAAATTATTACGTCTAGTCGGTAAAACAGACGACTTTAGGATCCCCTTAAAATAACGGGAAAATTGGCGTGAAGTTCTGCGAAGTTTAATGATGCTGAATATTCGCAAGAATGCAAAATGTGCATGAACGGATGTTTACCTAACGAAAGAGCGATATAGGGAAACGACAAGTTGTTTGGTGTTAAAATAATGCGATGAGTAACGAGTCAAAGTGCAATTGCATCTAATCGCATGTGACTAAGAGCATTTCTTCCTCAGTGAACCGGATAATTGTAGTCAAGGATGGAGAATGCCGGAAGTGATGCCAGCCGTGTCACCTGTCGTATGGAAAAAAGAAAAATATACGCGACGTTAATGTGCGTCGATCGCTATCGTGCGTGCAATTTTTACTTCGTAATAAAGCATTGCGCGAATTTAACGTAGAAAAAAATACAACGAAATTGTTCTATGATGATTGGAATGTAACATTATATCGCAATTGTACAAATGCACCACTCTGATCATCGTGAAAGTATAGTTTTATTTATACATTTCAAGAATTCCCTAGATAAGTCAACGTTGTCACAGAAATATTTACAAATTACCAGAATTGTCACAAATACCTCTAATCCATAACCTTTCTTTTCAGACAAAATTTTGTGACTTTCTCTGTTGCTTTTAATAATATTTTGAAAATTTTTTATACTTTTATCCTAATATTTGGAAACAGTCAAATATTTTATAGAGAAAAATATATATATATATATATATATATATATATAAAGAAAGAGAGAGAGAGAGAAAGCAATGTAAATTACTATATTAATATTTCTGACACCGCTTCCATTTAATTATTAAGTTGGTAGCACTCCAAAACTAAGTATGATGTACGCATATCAAATTTCTTTAAAGCCAAGATTTGTAATTTAAAAAAAAATCTCCAAGAAATTAAAATAAAAATTCTCTAAATTTTTTTTATTTCCCTGACCGTATTTTCTCTGGCATTTCTCCGATTTCTAGTTTGTCAATCCTGTACGATTATTCATACATAGATCCTACAGCTTTGTAAATTTACATTCTTGAAATACTTGGCTTCATGCATTTATTTGTACCACGAAGCTCCCCAAATCTCTGATAAATTAGTACTGCATTTCACAAACTTTAAATGTCATGAAGTTTGTATCTTGCGATGAATTTTACAATAGATTTCACAAATTACACACAATAAATCGTTTAGTTCATATATTAATTTAATCTTACGTATGTTTCATAGATTTTTCATATTTTTTGGTTTTCAATGTGTTTTAAAAATTTTGGGATCTAAATTGATGTCAACGTTTAAAACTTCCTACGTTTAAAAATTTTCGATTCCGGAAATCGTGTCGTTTCGACATCCGGTGATCTATAAGTCTTCCCATTTCCGCGGATTTTCTCTTTATCGTAATAAATTTACGATGGTGCAATAAATTCGGATTAACGTTGAACGAAGAATCGCACCAGCGTTTACCCATGTTCCATATTTAAACGGTGACAAGATTCATGATTCTTTTATAGAGCAAAAGTACGATGAGAGAGAGGTGAAAGAGAATTCCGGGTCACGAATGACAGAAAGGTCCCAGATTCGGTTTCATTAATAATACGCTTCCGGTTTGTGGCATTCATCATTCTCCCGAGAAATGGGAGAACGACATTCCGCGAAGACTCGAATTTCTGAATAGATATATGAAGCGGAACAACTATTGCGCAATGATTTACTGATGATTGCAACATGTTGAATTCTGGATGCGTATTAGCTATCGCATGTGTGAATATAGAAGAATCTAATCTTTACGTAGAAAATGTTTACTTTTATGTAGAAAATATTTACACATAAAATATATTTTAGCTATTATTTATATATTTTTAATTTGCCACTGAAAAATCTGGTTGAAAATGATCAAATCGGAACATTTTGATTATATCAGAATTCCGATTATCTCAACTAGAATTTTAATAAATTTAACTAGAAAATTCTGATTCGTCCAATTAGAATTTCTTAATCCAATCAGACATTTTTCTCAGGGCATTGATCCATAGCAGTAATTTTTCGTGTGTATCAAAAGTATCTATTACATTGTAAATTAAATCATCATATGTTGTGCTTTAAAGAGTGATACATCAGAAGCAATCATTTTGATCAATATGTTTTGTTTAAGACTCAGCTGTACTTTTAGTTCGACTAAAAATCATGGCGACTGCTGAGTAAACACGTTAAGATACTGAGTGTGTTTAGAATCGTTCAGCAGACAATTATAAAACTGTCGGTTACAAAACTAGCATTCTGTTGGACGCACCCAATGTTCTCTTCAAAAGAAATAATCACTCCGATAGTTGCCAAATAATTAATTCAACAATATTTTCGTAATACGAAATAATTAATCACACTTTATGAAGTTTGTTTGAACAGTCCAGTTCAAATTTTCTTTTTCCAACTTTGTTGATTGATCACCATCGTTATTTAATTACTATTTAATAAATAATTGACCGATGACATCAATTTCGTTTCTATATTCTGAGGTTCCAAAAAAAAATAATTCATCATTATAATTCATATTATATCAAGATAGATTTTTCATTAATTAAACGTAAAAAATAACAGTTTATTAAAATGTAATAACTCTTATAATATTATAAAATGCAATTATAAAATGTAATAACTCTTATAATATTAATTTCGTTTCTATCTGCAATAAACTCAAAGAAATAAATTTATCACTAAAAGATCACTAAAAATCCAATTAAATACAAACAATAGATTATGTAAAAAATAATGATGATATCAATTTCATTTCTATTTACAGTAGTTTTCAAGAAACTAAAGTCTAACTTATTACCAAACAATAAAAGATAAAGGTAAATTTTCCATCAACTTAATCTAAACAGATTATGAGAAAAATAATAAACTATGATATTAATTTTGTTTCTGTCTACGATAGCCGGGGAGGAAATAGTCTAATTTTATCATTAAACGATCAAGGTTTTCCATTAATTAAATTAAAAGAATAGTAATTTATTTAAGGAAAAAATAAACAGTTGGTAGGTAATTTTGTACACGCGAAATCGAGATAAAAGAAGTGCGAATTATCCGTGAGAACGCGAGAAGCATGTTACACGTAAAGATGCGATATGCGAGATTCGCGGTTTCTCGCGAGGTAAACGATCGCGCGATACCGACGTCCTTGATTGCGGAATTTATTTCATACGATATTGCCCGATGTTCTCAACCAAAAAAACAACTGGATTCGATATTGAGGTGAATCAACGGTAAATATCGATCGAAGGTTCCGGAAACGCTCGGCTGACACAAAGAAACACGGACAGAAATATTGGGCGAGCGGGTAGACATTTTCGGTGTCCTATATTTAATCATCCGCAATCACCTGGTTTCAGCGGGTTTTCAACGGCAACGGCGGCGGCGGCGACGACGACGACGACGACGTCGAGACGCCCCGCGTCGCCGCCGAAATATTTCCGGCACGAACTCTCGTGACGCGGAGCGGCCCGCGCGCGCGTGAACTCGTTCCAATTCCCACCACAAGTTATCCCCTTCCTTCCCTTCAGATCGCTCTGAATGCGACATGCAATTTCGATCCTCACCGAAAGTACCGGCGTGTTGTAAAGTGTGGGACGAGTACGGATTTCCGTAAGAGATTCGCTAAAATAAAGCCTAACAAACTGGACGTTTCATTGTTTTTGATCTTCTTCAATACAATCAAATGTGGAAACTATAATAAAGTGTATCTAACAAAGTCAACCACTATCTGTTTGAATATGTTTTTTAAATGTCGCAATACAGCTATTATTAAATTTTATCAAACAAGTGTAAAACGTACATGGACATAATATTAATTTGAAAAAGTTCAGTCAGGAAAGTTTTCCATTTTCTAATTACTTGTAGTTTAGAATTATTAACCTCAATTTTTTTACCAGGTAATATTGTAAAAATTGTGTTTTTCTAACTATAGTTAATTACTGATAATTTTATATAATAATTTTTATATAGTAATTTTTAAAAAGTGACTCAAAACTATCAATTAGTGATTAACCTAAGAAAAACACACGGAAAAAGAACGAGTTTGCTGAAGTATCCAAAATATTAGTTATATAAATCTGAAAATAATTTTGATAGACCATCATCGAAATAGTTACGTAGGAATCTCAAGCATGACGAGCAATGCTACAAAAACTTTGACAGTATAACAATCAGTTTGAGCGTTCTACACAATTATTTTAATAGTTCAATAAAACTATCTTTAGATCTAAATATTTAGATAGCAGTAAAAGAGATCTTCCCACGTACAGCAGAAAAAAATTTACTAAAACTTTGTCCAAACTTTTTGCAGCATTGCTTTATCGTGCTTGAGTTTTTTGCATAATTATTTTAATGATCCAACAAAATTATTTTATCTAAATTTTTGGATACTTCAGTTTTTTGGTATACACACCAAATCGTTCTTTTTGTAGGCTGAGAAATTACTCTGCGAAAAGCAGTATACCTAACCGGACATTTCTTTTGTTCAGAACTATCTGATTGTTAGTTCTGAAAAATGAGAAATTTTGAATGCTTTCAAGTTCTAGAAATTACTGTCGCAGCGTGACGCAGTAAGTTTACTCTGTCATCCCTGTGGCGAAATATTAGGTCGGCAACACCGTTAGGTCCTGAAAGCAAATGCACTTTTTCCACCTCGGCACGGGAAGAATGCGGCTGGCGTCACGCGTGGGTAATCGACGCTTTTGCAAGCTTTTATGAATGCCTGCAAACCTGGCAAACGAGGCTGCGATTCCGAGTAACCGTCATTGCCATACTCACGCGATCGTGCTGCGTTTCATTAATATCAGGCGGCTGCGACGTGAACCAAGTCTTCTCTCACGTGCCAATGTAATTATTAATAGAAATATAATAAGACATTCAAGTAAATGTAATGGAGAGAAGCGAAGAGAGACCGATGTTTCTCAAACATAAAATTATTCGAAGAAGTATATTTTATAAGAAAAATCTATACTTCTTAGATAATAAATTCCTTTTCATTAATCTTCTGTTAAAATGATATCGCGTTTAAAAATGTAAGGACTGTATGTAACTGTGTTGATTGTAAATGTAGAGAAAAATAGCATTCTATGTATTGCTAAGAAAAATGATTACTCAATTTACTGTTTTTCTTTTAAGTAACGATTATTTTTAACAAAGCATATTTTCTCAATAATAATCTTAAAATATACTTATTTTTAAATTTCAGAAAAACTTATTACTCAAAGAAGTATTTAAAATAAGAATTTATTTTCTTTTGAATAATAAAATTGATCAAAGAAGTAGAGTTATAAACAAATTGAATTTATGTTAATTTAATACTCTTAATTGAATATTAAATTCCAGAATATATTTTGAATAAATTTGATGCTTGTAATGAATTTATGATAGAATTTGCGGTTATAAATTTTTGAAATACTTGAAACAAATAATTATTATATATAGTATGCATTTTTCTGTGTGTGTTAATTTCATCTCATCGAGTCACTGAATCTGCTAAATTAAAATTGGAATCTGAAGTATCCTTCTGTCCAAAGAAAGATTAGCAGACGACGCAGGATTTCATCCTGAATGTAATTAAAATAACTAGAAAAGTATTATTATCTAAGGAAATAGTTCACGAGCGCATGCATAATGTGTTATAAATAAAAAAATATAATATTAAGATTAAATGCAAGACTCAAAAATCATTGTATGAAAAATTTTCTCTCAAAATTATTGATCTTAGCGTTTTTATAAGCGGATGATCGATCGATCGTCACGGATTATCGGCTTGTCGCAATTCTTTCGACAAAATAGAAAACGTAGAAATGCAGCAAGACCAGAACGGCATCGTGATTTCTACACAAACTACCGCTTTAACGCAAATACGAGAGACGGTGGGGGATGGCGCTATCAGCGAAGTAAAACATGACGTGATGTGAGTACAGATAAACGAGGTAACTGATAAAATTAATATCTATATCCGCACGCTCGTGATGTTACGACGAAGCACCATTCTGATCGCATACGCAGTAAAGTTTATTTAATCCGTAGCAAAATTGTGACAGAGGATTCGGAAAGTTAGACGTTAACGAAAAATCATTTTTTCCTCAATTTAGATTTTTTTCCCAGAGAAAGACATAATGATGACATCTATAAAGATAACAAGTTTTATCATGTGCAAAATTAATGTATACGTAATTAAGTAAACTATTTTATAGATTAGATAACAACACCTTTATAGTCACAATATTTTTTCAAATTATATCCATGTACGTGATGGGTTTACACTTGCACTTGTTTAGTCAGATTTAACAGAGTTGCCAGAAATTCCTAATATTTCGCAATTTTTCCTTGATTTTCAAACAAAATTTCATGATTTTATCCCATGCAACTTTTCCTTGATTTCCAAACAAAATATCATGATTTTATCCCATGCTTTCAGTAATGTTTTGAAATTTTTTATATTTTGGAAACAGTCAAATTTAACAATATAAATTAATATTACCAATATAAATTAATATTACTTGTATTTAGTTGAATTAATTATTTCAAAACTGCAAGGGATACGAATTATGTATACATACCTACGCATGTTGAATTTTTTTGAAACCAAGAATTGGCTTTAAACATTTCAGAAAATTTTGTAAAATTCCATGACTTTTTTCCTGATTTCCCTAATCGTTTTCAATTTCCCTGATACTTCTCCAATTTCCAACTTTGTGGCAATCCTATTTAATGATTGCATTGCGATTCAAAAAACACACATTCTAATGAGCAGCGATTTACTTTGTTAGATATACTTTATGCGTTTTTACGTTTAATTTATACCGAAGAAGGATCTAAAACAATAATTGAAAGAAGTTTACATTTTTTTTCTCCGTAATTTTTAACGAATAAATTTATTGTATGCATCAAACATTAGCTAATTTATATCTCTCTCTTACTTTATAGTTATTGCAATTATAAAATAGTTGATTCACCTATGTTACATAATAGTTTATTTAATTCTATATTTTACATAGCAAATTTGGTTGGACTACTGCGAACTGCTGCATATTGATTCAATCCGAGTGTAAAAGTGAAAAAAACATACAAATATTTCAAAATATTAAATATCTATATTTTACGTAAAGTAAGAAAATGTACTGAGAATTTCATGATTTAATCCTCTACATCAATTTGTGTTCAACAGTTTTAATATGTATCAATGCTCACTAATGATGCACCCAATTAAATTCTCTAATAGTTATTATAATCATAAAATAGTTCATTCATTTATGTACAATACATAAAATTGCTATTATAATGCCTTTTTCTGTGAATATGTTCTAAAATATTGACTACGATTGATATCAAACATCTCGTATCAAAAATTCGATCGGATGCGCAAATGTACTCAGAGTACCATGAATCAATCTTGGGGAAGAGGGGGAGGGGGGGACATTAAAATTCAAATTTTATCCTCATTCTAAAAATGATCCCGCAATTTCTCGTCGATATCGACCGTCAGCCATAAATATAGTCACGTGAAATAAAAGCATAAAATACCATTGAACCGCCGCTATAAATACATCTAGGAAATAAGAACACGGGCTTCATATTTAACAAGATCTCAAGGTCATCGATCGATCGAT
>Ga0157364_1005461_pt1 | contig 12942 bp, 3 predicted proteins | sample AttsexASBM2_FD_111476 | JGI IMG/M metagenome (GOLD analysis project Ga0157364, IMG submission 111476) | Fungus gardens microbial communities from leaf cutter ant in Ribeirão Preto, State of São Paulo, Brazil - Atta sexdens ASBM2 | ecosystem: Host-associated > Fungi > Mycelium > Unclassified ... | reverse complement strand
TTAAGTAATAAATCAATTTTTCGTTTGAAATTTTCACTAGAACCTAAGGAAACTATTTAGCAGCGTTCCATGCATATAACAACCGCAACTTCGAATTCCTATGGGATAGTCTCGGTAATCATTGCCTAATTTAATTTTGCGAATTCCGGCGTTCTACCATACTTGCCAGTCGTAATCAAGAATTGTCGCAAATTGTGCTCGATCGAGCTATCGCTCGCCTTTGAACACTTTGCGAAAGTTCCGAGCAACCCATCGGTCGTCCTGTCAATTTTGAAAGGAAAACACACGATGCCAGGTTAGGCGTTCTAACGAGGAAACTCTGAGATGACCGGACTCTAGTATAGGGGCGATCGATCGACGCTTCATCTTTGAAGTAGCTCTCTCGGAGTGCATTTACCAAGTTGTGTCTGATCGATGACCTTCCGTCAATCATAACTCAGTCCACGTCGAGGTTTCCGACATGTCACTATCTGGACAATTGATTCCCTTTATCTTTGACGACGTGTCTTTGAGTTAGCATGAGTTAGCATGAGTTAGATTTCGCAAAATGTATTGCCGCTTTATGAAGCAGGTATGCATTCAGAATTAGAAACACTTTTGATATAAAAAAAAAGATTTTTTTTTTCTTTTTATTATTAAATTTAGTAACCTTAATAAAAAGATTAATAAGAGATTATAAATAATAAAGGATTAATAGATATATCAGCTGTAACAAAAATGATGCAATAAAAATATTGTTCGACAATATAAAAATAAATTCTGAATGTTTGCTAGAAAAATGATCTGTAATTGATTAACGGAACTCACTAAAAATTGATGAAAAAATATTTATCTTGTTTCCGATAAATTCAATATATAGTCATTCAATATCAAAATCCGTTTGTGCCAAATATGAATACAATCAAAATTTAACTATGACGGAACTTAATTCTAAATTCCCAACGGAATACTATGCGCGATAACTGAATGAAACGAAATTTCAGCGCAGCAAACTTAATTTCAAGATCTAAATGGAGTCTGTTGCCCAACGAGATTTGTCAGTATACACGTATTTCTCTGACACTTTATTGATTGATGAAATATCAACAATCGCAGCCATCGACTCAACCCATCGACTCTTTCCCAGATAGCGAGTTTTATAACCGGAAACATATCGAGCACGAGGAGCATATTTTTCCGCAAGAAGAACGCGATCGAGGAGAAACGAAAAGCAAATATATTGTACATTCGCGCGTGCATTCGCACTTCAATCGCACTGCGCGTAAAGACAGTGCAGCTTCGCGGATGCACGTCCGTAAGCTCGGAGCTCACTGCATGCATGCATGATGAATAGTTTGCGCAGACTGCTGCTGTCGGAAGTGACAGGACACAAAGTTATGACCGTTGCCGTCCTCCGAATTCCACAGTTCTATTCCATGCTTTTTGCACAGTTCTCTCCGTTCTCTCGCAGCGAGCTTCTCGGTCACATTCGTGCTCTACACTTCCTTGTCATCATCTTCAATTGCAACTGCTGCTTATTGCTATATACGGGAAATTGCTTGAATCGCTTATGGTTTCTTCCGTTTCTACTTCTGCCTTTCACAGTGTTTTACTTATAATAAAACGCGGCACGTCTCTCTCTTTCCCACATACTACTATTTCAATTTTAATAAAGTTGAAAAAGATTATTATGACTTATTTTTTATTACTTAAAGTTACTTACAATTCTGTTAATACTGTACAATAATTTTGTAGAGGAAAAAGTGACAAGTAATGTGGACCCTGCTTAAAATTTTGATATAATTACACATCGTCTCTTGCAAAAAGTTTTTAATTTGTTCTTAGGTATCAAAGTTGTAATACAATTATTGCCATGACTGACGCGACTTTTTTGTCTTGACTTATCAATTGATCTACTACGAGATGTAATAAAGGTTTTTTTATATAATTTTTAATATCAAGTTAAATATCCTTAGTCGGTAACAAGTTTATACCCTAAATTAATTTGTGCACTGTCTTAATAATTTCATGCGTGTGTTTTATATTAAATTTGAATTAATAAAGCTATTGTTTGCGCTATCATTGTGGATTGGAGTACAACTAAAAAGAAACAGTTACATAGGAAAAACAGAATGGGGGCTCACATTACGACCTTTTCCTCTAATAACAAATTACTTTAAAATTAAAGTATAATTATTAATCAAAAAGAAAACTAATGGGAATCTAATACGAATTTAATAAAAAAAATTGTTACTGCTTCCTCCGTTAGTGACTATAAACTATAGACTACGCTTACTTATATATTCTGACGACCACGGTATCCACTATTTTTCGTTTAACGATAGGAAAAATCGATCGACAGTACGTGCTTCCGGCAGGAAGCTTCAGATTTAAAAGTGTACCTAGCGGATCTTCGACGGCGTATCGCCTAAATCCACCCATAAAGATACCCATAAAGATCTAGAGGACCGTACGATAAGGTAGCCTACGTATGGCACTGATTTATTGGCGAATATCGAATTCAGGCTAGGAATGTATTTCGCTTGTCGGCTGTACGTATAGGTGTATGACTCGATTCTTACTCGTGATATCATCAACCAGAGGTGATGTTTGTTCCTCGGCAGCTTCTTCGGGTCGTGTTTTACCGCCCCGGCAAGACGACATTTTGGAGACAGTATTTCCAGAGATATCCACGACACTCGAGACATCGTTCTCTTACGTCAGTGGTCTTGCAACTGGAATACTGGTTTGCCAGTTGCGACTTCGAGATATTCTCGTGTCATATTTTATGCAACGTCTGGCAGCTGGCATATCTATGCCTGAAATTCAATCCTTTGATAATTTACGGAGTGGTGAGTTTAAAAATATTATTATTGTTTTAAAAATAATTCACAAATTTTTTTTAACTAGGAACGACTATTTTGTAAAAAAAATTATTCACTTTAATTAACACGTCATTTCCCGAATCTTTTTTTTTATGATTATATAAACTTTTATATAAAATTATATTTTATATACAATTATACTTTCGTGAAAAAAATTGACTCGAAATTAAAAAATATTTTTTTACAAAACACAAAGAATCATAAAATATTGTTTCTTATTAGTATCTTATTTTTGTATATTGGAGGATAACGCTAACTGATAATATTCTTATATATATTGTACCTATATTGATTTAAGCTTGGAATTATAAATTTTGAATGTGCGTATTTCACAATTCTTCATCTAGGAATTTTAGAATCCTGGAAACATCTGCCTGAGATGCCATTCCGCATAAGAAGCGTTGCGTAAAAGTTTCCAATCGACGCAGCCGCCATAAACTCGCAGAACCCCGAAAATCATCTCGAGATTTAAGCAAGTTTCCGGCGGTCGGAAATCACTTTCGGCGTTCTCTGAATTTCACCGAACTTCCTAAGCGGTTGTCGAGTTCGCGAACTACTTACGATCGGCCGACTCTTAAACCTCCGTTTAAACTTCGAGAACGGCCAATTCTCGGAGGGCTTTTTGTCCCATGATAACAAAAAATTTCTAGAAAACGTGTAGAAGCACGTAAAATCACCTAGTTGACAATTGTCGATAACGATATGAACTGAAAACAACATTCAAACGAATTTAGCGACATATCAGTGATATGGTATAAGGGATTTTTGGATTCAGTTTAAATATTTAATATGAATTTTAATATGAAATATGTAAGACATAAGACATACTGGATCCAATATTTGTGCTAGATTCAACAAATCTTTCTCTGCTTTTTATGTGAGTTATATTTCATGAGTTATCATTCCCTTACTCACAATCCCTCAGTTGTTGAGCTGTGGCTATATATTCTTCGAAGAACACTTGTTGCTAAGATTCGAGCAGAAAGGAGAGGAAGCTTTTTTCTCATTTCCTATTCCTTTGTTTTTGTATGTTGTAAAAAATGTTGTAATTTTAATAAACAAGACAGGTATAAGCAGATTACTCTTATCTTCGAAGGAAAATGTCAATAAAAATGATTCGATCGTGAGTAGAAATTATCGGTAACTTCGTCCAATCCGTTGGAGACTCACAAAAAGAAAAAGAAAAATTGTTGGTATGGGATGAAACAACTTTTTCTTTTTTTCGTTCAGATAAATAAATGTCGTGTAACAGCACTTCAGGGAGCAGTTTGCCTCGATGTCCTACGAAATTTATCTGACTGGTTTCCAGCTGCTCTTCAAGAAAATTCCTTTTAAATTACAGTTGTGATAAGTAATGATAAATTAAAAAATATAATTTGTGGCCACTTTTAACCGCATATATGTTATTAGAAAAGTCTAAATAAAACTACATAAAATTCTTATAAGATTTATGATTAACACAAGCAAGTTATAAGTTATAAGAAAAAATTGTTTATTTATTCGCTTTTTATGCAGTAAAATTTTTCACGGAGTTTTACTGGATCATTCTCAATCATTTCTAGGTCTGGATTTAATCTCACTTATATCTAAATCCTATAATTCGAGAATCGTAGCATATGGGGATCAAGCATTTTTCACTCTTCCTTCTTTCGTTGTTAAAAAAGCTCGGGATTTTTGGGATACCAGAAAGGTTAATCCTCAGGTTCGCACATGTACTTGGAAAGGTTTTGCTATTGGTGCATCAAAGCTAGACTCGGTTCCCTGAACTAACATAAAGCTTGCGGTGGATTTACTTTTGAGGCTACTGCTTGGCAAACTATACATCGTATGGCTGAGGAGAGGTTACTTTACATACTTTACTAAACAGCAGCGTCGGTAAATCCAAGTCCATGGCGGATATAATTTTAAATATGAATGGTTCTTAAGTGAAAATAAAAAGCTTCAACGGTGAACAGAACAATGGAAGTGTGTGCTCGTAAGAATATAAGCAGCTGATTAAATGATTGACGTGTGTTGCGACACTGTAAGCTGTTTCTGTGTGGATAGTGAAAAACATGTAAAATTGCTTTTTAATTGCAATTGGAAATAAAAATATATATAATATTACAAATTTAATCTATCTTTTTAAATATTTATTGTACTAACTCGAAACAGCAGTATTCAAATTATAACGAAAAAGCTTCTTGCTTTATTTACATTTTTTTGTTAATTTATTAACAGAGAGTAATAATTTATAAAAATATAAAAATATAAGATATAAGAATATTTTTATTAAAAAATATACACTATAAAACTATCAAAAATGTAAAATCGTGATTTAAATAATTGAAGAACGCTGTGTCATTCTTTTTACGTTGTGCATTATACATAACATAATAATAATTCTTAATAGTATTGAACAGTAAAATGAAATTCAGTCGCCGACATTGCGGCAGTTGCATTATTCAGTACTTTTGTTAAATTTAAAATTTACATATGAAAGAGATGCATTCCAGCGTCACTTCGTTCATGACCTTTTTTCCCGCTATCCTCTCTTCACTTTTTCTATCATTTTGACGTTCTTGCGGACATGTCACTCAAGACTTTAATCTCGTCGCCATCCGTTACAAAAGATGAGATTCTAAAGATGGAGATAAAGCCGGTTATCGCAACACTTGTGTGAACTTTGCAAGTTATATTTTTTTATCATCTATTTTCTCTTTAGTTTTTAATAGAAACAAGAACTTTATTAATATTCTTCTGCGTAGTATTTGTCATTTCTAATACAGATTTTCTAATAACAGAAAAATTTGCGAATAATAAATTAAATCGAAAAAAATCAACATATTCAAGAATAAATTACATTGAGAATTACTATTCTCTATGCAATTTATACATATCTTATTAAATTGGATGTTTCGATAATGATTCTGTATGTATAATTTTGAGTTATTTAGTTGGTGTTTCTTCTTATTTAGAAAATTTTTCAATCTCCAAATTTTTCAGGTTCTAAAACTGTATATGGATAGCGATACTTAGTAGCATAAGTTCAAGAAAACGAAGGGGAGAAAAATGTTTTTTTCAGAAAAATATGCACAATCGGACGCTACAAGATTAATAATGCGAGGAAGCTGAAAGCAGCTGCCAATCGCCGGTGCGATTATACGAAGTTCGCGCGCGGCAGTTCATCAATATCAGCGGCCGAAATCATTAATCATCAGAGGTGCAGGAGCTCGAAAATTACTTTTGCTGGTCGCGTAGCTCTCACGCTTATTATTTATCGAAGAAAGCGCGGTCAGGGCACGTGATGGAAATTCTTTGATTAATATTTTGCGCGGCGGCGTGGAAATCGGGGAAATGAACATTGATTCCTTGAGAAAACGTAAAACAGTTTCCATGTGTTTCTATCTAATTAAAGACTTTATTAATATAAGAGCTGTCTTAGTTTAATAGAGCTTATTGTATAAGAATTTAATATAATGTAATAGAAAATTTATTAATATATTATATTTAATATTACACTATTACACATATTATATTAATATTACACATAACTGTTATACATCACAAGTATAAATTAACATAAATTTAAAATTATTGACACTGATATGAATAAATCAATAATTTAAACAGAGATTTTAATGTTTGTTAAATATTTGGAAAAGAAAATAATATTCAAATTTTGTAATTTTATAAAGAACATATTAAAAGAACAATTAGAACAATAGAAATTCTTTTAAATTATTCATGTTTAAAAATAATCAGATATTTAAATTTTTCATTCACTTGGGTCAAATTTTTTATTACAAGTAAAAGTTTTACTTGTAATATTATCAGATTAACATAAATATATAAAATATAAAGATAGGAGCCTTTTTTGTTGGAAATTGAATATTGTTTCAAGTTAGCACAAAAAAATGAATATTTAAAAACCTAAACTAAATTTGTAGGATTATATATATTTTTCATTTCCAATTGCAATTAAAAAGCAATTTTATGTTTTTCAAGTTTTATTCAAAATGCGTGTGTCAGAAATGCAAAATGCATTATTTGAATAATACGAAGTTTAATATTCAGATAATAAATAATAAAATATTCACTGTCATACAAATTCGTATAATGGAGAATTCTCATAAAGTGCGTATTATATACAAGAAATTATTATATGAAAATTAATTACACGGATTTATAACAGCGACGTATTCATGTCAGAATATTACATACAAACGTCTCGAGATAACATAACATTATATTAAAATTCCGTGTTTTATATTAAAATCTCATACATGGAAGATAAAAGGCGGACAGCAACGTTGACGTTAATATTTCGCGGCAACTTTGCCTACGGAGGATTTTCTTGTTGATAAAAAAATCGGGATTAATATCGGCTCGGTATAAATATTTTTATCGAGAGCTCGATATAATTTTTGTTGACCATAACATCAATTTTTTTTACAAAGATTTTACATATGTATAGTATTCTATTTTAATCATATTGTAATCTTTGAAATCCTTATATAATAATATATGTTATATTATACACATATTTATATGTGTATATTAATTTAAAAAATATAATATATCTGTATATCATACATATATATACTTTGATTAAATTTCTTATTAATATATTTTTATTCCTAGCTGTTGCCAATCGCAGGTTAACAAAAAACATAAAAAAAATGCATATATTATCAAGATTGATTGGTTGTTCAAAGATCTCATAACTCCATATATTCTTTTATTAATTTTTTTGGGCATGTAATTCTTAAACAAGCTAGTTTTAAATTTATAATTTTCATTAATTTTTTTGTTAATAAGTAAAAGAGTTTTTCATCGATTTAACTTATTTTTGTTTTTAACTGATTTATAATCGCAATATTCTCTCTAAATGTGAGATCTTTTTACATTTTGAAAAATACTTTGAAAATTGTATAAAATCGATACTGTTCAGTTAAATTAATAAAAATTCTTACACAAGACATCTTTGAAAACCTGTTGTCTTGCAATAAATTCTTATAATACATTTATTTTAAAATATCGATCAATTCAGCAACGAAAATGCTGTAAAAAGGCTTTCGTACAATGAAAGTTACGCTATCGTGAATTCAGAACTCGATATGGAGTAATCCTTGAAAATGATGCTATATTAACTGTTCTATATTGCGAGCAGAAATGCATTATCTTCCAAGGCAGCCTTCTTGCAACGGATGACTCTGCACTTAATAAAGAATTTTTAAGATTTTATAAATGGCGCCTTTAAATTTTCATATTGCTTTCTTTATGTCTCGTCTCTATCTTTGCTAATAGAATAAAGGAAGATATCTTGAACATCTTAATAAAAATATAACTGATTTTAACATGTTATTAATTATGTCATAAATAAATTTTTATAAAAATACTATACAAATTTAATTATTTTTTAAATAAAAACATTTAAAAATTTTATTGATAGTGTCAGAATGTCAAAATAATTGTAAGCTCTTTGGAAGATTACAGCACATATATATATATATATAATTAATATATTAATATTAATAAATATATATATATATTTTGTATTCTTGAATACAAAAAAATCTCAAAAAATATAACTTAATAAACACATTTTTAATAATTGAACTACAATTATACATAAAGCATAAATATATACTGTATATATATATATATATATCTTTATAAGGAATTCATAGAACAATTATATTTGAATATTGATCAAATATCTAACCTAATCTGATGCAATTTTAAGAAAAAGTATTATTCATAAAATATGATCTTAAATTTTATAACTTTGTGAAGAGACGACGTAAAAAGAGAAGAATAAAGGAGGAGAATAAAGGGGAGAGATAAAATAGAGATGCATCTATTTGATCGTATACTGGCCCATCAGGAATTTATAGCCAGTCACATCTATTGCGTTTATTGTGAAGCTAATACAGGAGGCTATAAGTCTAAACTAATTGCTTCTACTTCCTTCCTTGCGTCAGTTTGTAACAGGGTGTCTAGGGAATAACAAATGATTACCAAATGTATCGTATGTACTTATTGCCAAGGTCAAATGCATCGATTTCCGAGAAACAGCTTTCTGAAACGTTCCTTCACATTCATTCTTTTTTTTGACATTAATTTTTTTTAAATGTTTGTAAAATGTAGTACTTTTATTATGTATAAATTAAACATATTAAAAACTGATATAGTCCCTTAAAAAATTGAAACGTATTAATAGTATCAAATATTATATTAATAGGTATTTATATAATTTTCTATAGTTTCTATATACGGTTTTTAAATATTCCTAAACTTTTACATTAAAAAAATTTTTAATATACATTTCTCTATAATTTTCTATTACTTTATATTAAAATTAATATGACTATTATTCAAATTAAATATAGACATTTTGATGAAAACGATTTTTAATTTTGTTATATATTAACAGTCATTTTTGTATAATCAACCTTTTTTAATTTAGTTGTACATTTCCCTCATTAAAACAAATCAACAGTTTTTACATTGAAACATTCGGCAGTGAACGTCGTTTTAGTTATCGAGTTTTCTACTTATTTTGAGAAATCAAAAACATATTCTTAAACATATTCGTTTTACGATATCAACTTCCTGATTAACATTAAAGTATTGTTTAAAAAATTTCTGTCAATTAATTTAATGACAGAAATTTTTGTATTAATTTTTATTACGTAATAATGCTTATTAAATTTATTAATTTAATAAAACTATATAGAATTACTATATATAATTGCAAAGAATTATTTCTCAATTTACTAAATAGAGTTACATTTAATCGATTTAATGTAATGAATAAATCTTATATATATATATATATATATATATATATATATAAAATAGAAAGATGTATTATAAATAATATGACACGTATGATAATTGTACCGACTGTTTAAAACAAATTTCGACAGAGACACAAAGGAATTAAGTTAGCGTTAATAATTAATTCATGTGCATCAATATATCTGTCGCGTCTTTGCCTTTATTTTAAAACTTTATTGTTAGAAATGCGCGTGTTTTCCTTTTATTCGCAGACTCTTTCTTTATGACCCTTATTCTTTACGATCCTATACGTGCATCTGCGTGCATGAAATTTTTATTCTCTGATATGAAATACAAAATATCTTAGTAAATTAAATTTACTTATCAGAAAATTTTTATTTGTAATAAAGATCTTTCCCAAGCTATCGGAAATAGAATAGGAAAAATTTATGGCAAGTATTGTAAGAGTACGAGTAAATATCTCATAATAAGTAAATATCGATCGATAAGTGAATAATTAAATAAATAATATATGAATTTCTTTTTCTCTTAAATATTTTATTTATAATGTGTACGCAGCTGAATCAATTGAAGCATTATTCATCGATTCAAGCTTTTATAAACAATCACTTCAATTAACAATCGTTATTGTGTATCACGAGTAATTGTTTTCAATACCTTGATAATATATTTCCATGCATTATTCTTATCACCAATTTCCGAAGTAACGTTCCTCCTATCTCACTCCCAAAATCATTATCCCAATCCTTCTCAATATAATGCTATTTGTTCGCTCTCGCAGCGCTCCTCTCTCCTTGATTATCGAAATTCATTCTATTGATGCAATTATTCGGAAAATACATTCTATACGCTCTCGAGCTCGCTTATAATATTCCTTCTTTTAGCTATTTATAATGCACACTCCCGTTTTCGAGGATCATAAACAGAATCTCTAGTATACGTGAAAATAAGAAGATTCAAAAATCCTCGTATTCCTCCTGGATGTGAGCCTATTATTCAAGACTTCAAAAGCCTAAAAATTATAATAACTTTACTTCTTCGAATTCTATAGTCAATTATTCTCTCTCTCTCTCTCTCTCTCTCTCTCTCGACGATTCGTTTTATAATAAAATAGCAAATTAAAAAAATCATCTCAATAAAAATTTCCTTGTCTTTGAATTCGAATATTGAGATGTAGACATCAATTCTCATAGAAAGTGTAATAGATCTAATTTCAAAGAGAAAAGCATCTGAAATCTCGTTAGTCCAGGAGTAATCACTTTTTTTTACATAAATTTTGTTTACAATCATCTGAAATATTTTTGAACATTTTAATTAACGCTTTGTTAATACAGGTTTTAGATAGAATTGCATATCGGTTTATGAACAACAGTTATTAGAAAAGAAGGACAAAATATATCGAAAAAGAAAGAAAGCAATATCTATTTTACAATAATAATAATTCACATTTTCTCGCCGCTGGGATGTAAAAAACACCCTAGATCTATTCCCGGATTAATGGCAGTTTCCATTTGAAGAAAAGATGTTTCGAAGAAAACATCTCTTCCCCTTAAGAAGAATATTATGTAAAAAGTTTGAAAGTTTGTTGGAAAATCTGATATGAAAAAGAAGAAGAGGAACATTTAACATCTGATATAAAGGATAGTCAACTTGAGTAAGGGGGAATGCTTCGAGGATGGCTGATTTAAAAGCACTAAACACTGATTTCGACTTAAGGCTAAGATACAACCTCAGCTTCTCGCGGTCGAAAGCACATCCGGTGATTTAGAGAGGTCCGAGAGCGGAAATCCGACGTTTTTCACGGCGGGAAACTTTTGTAATGGCGGCAATGGCGGGTTTCTTCGTTTGTCAGGCTGGCGTCGCGTCCGCCCACGCGTATATCTCTTCGTTACGGTGCGACTATTATTGTAAGGTACAGTCTCGTCTTCTCGTCGCTACGCGAATGAATCCTGTTCACAGAACGTGTCCTCGTGTTCATCCCGCCTGCAAAGAAATTGGATTTGTTTCGTCCCGAAATTGCAACCGCACTAAGAGAGATTAGTTATTTCGCCGCTTGTGAACTCGTAACGAATTGGGTTATTAGGTGTAGAGCCAAGATTTAAAGGATCATAAATTTTGAAATTGAAATGCTTCTCTGATATCATAAGAAAATTCTTTCATACAAAAAAATAAGATGTAAATATATGTATTAGAAATACAATATTAAGAATCTTTATTTTGGATCGTACATGTGAGAAAACAATCAATATTAGAAAAATGCCTATTATGGTCAAAGCTGGATCTTCGTACGATTACATATGCGGTCCAAAATAAAGACTCTTAATGTTGTTTATATTACGTCGCCTAAAAGAAAGACGTTGTTTTCTTATTGTACCGATTATTGCGAAGAATGTTAAGGTGGTTTAATGGCTTAGGACGCTCGTACGGAATACAAGAGATCCGGATTCAAGTCCCGGCCGAGGTAATATTTTTCGCAATAAATTTATTAACAGTTTCAACATATTAACATCTTTATAACATGATGCTTGATGGTAGCATCAAATTATTAAATTGCTTGTCAATTTAATTCGCGATTAGTTTTAGAGTAGTTTTATTTTTTTAATTGCGTTTATAGTCCGGAAAAACAATTCGGCGCGCAGTTCTAAAAAGATTACAATATGGTATATGCAAGTACATATATATATAGTGTATATTAATCGTTCAAGATTGAATTATTTAAAGAAATCCAGCTTCGACCGTAATAGACGTTTTTCTAGTATTGATTATAATAAAATTAATAAATTTAATTTTTATAATAAAAGTTTATTTAGACCGCAACAAATTATAAGTAAATAAGGAAAAATAGTAATCAAGTTTAAATCTGGATGTCAAATAATATTTTTATATGTAAATTTTAAACACATTTTTTAATAATATTGTATAAAACGCCGCTGGACTTAAATATACAAGTTGAAGCTAAAATAATATCACAACAATATGCTAACACTGTAAAACACTGTAAAGAACTTATTGCGAAAAGTATTATTTTAGCCAAGATTTGAACTTAAAATCCTCCAATTTTTTACGTTACGATTACTTAAGGTTTGGGACAGCCAATGAGATGTTTTAGTACGAATTTAAATATTTCATGAACGAATCTTTGATATTCTTCTGTAATCAAGGGGAGAGAGAGAGAGAGGGAGAGGGAGAAGGAGAGGGGGGGGGAGAGAAAGAGAGAGAGAAAGAGAAACTTACAGATAAAAAGATTAAAAATGTAAATGTCCTAATAAATTCAATCATTCCAAAAGTTTTT
>Ga0157364_1005460_pt1 | contig 12943 bp, 6 predicted proteins | sample AttsexASBM2_FD_111476 | JGI IMG/M metagenome (GOLD analysis project Ga0157364, IMG submission 111476) | Fungus gardens microbial communities from leaf cutter ant in Ribeirão Preto, State of São Paulo, Brazil - Atta sexdens ASBM2 | ecosystem: Host-associated > Fungi > Mycelium > Unclassified ... | reverse complement strand
CGCTACCCGAAAGTAGTGGCCAGCGATGGACAATACTTTGAATCATAAATGTATAACCAGTTTTTTACAATAAAGTCTCGAATTTCGGAAAAAAACGGCGGAAGCAAAGTTGTACACCTAATAAAAGAATAGGAAATGAAGATTCTATGATAATTGAAATGGATGAAGAAACATTATTTGGTATTAAGAAAAGAAAAACTAAATGTGGGATGAAAAAAATATTTAATCATATATTAATGTTAATCCTCAGTACATACCTTAGTTTTGGGCACTATACGTGGTGAATCATTCATGTTCTGGATAAATTCATCACATTTATAAGTATATATTTATAAGTACATATAAAAATTATTAAACGATTTTTACATATATTTTGACATCTTTAGAAAATATTTGTATAGTTGTATATTTATAATAAATTATATATAAATTAAGAAATAAGATCCGATTGTGTAAATGTACAACATACATACAATAGAGAACGCCAATGAGCGGTCAAGTTAGATGTTATGAATATAATATACTCTTAATTTTAAATTTAATTGTCTCGGACGTGACTGTGTGCCGAAACGTTCGGATATTAATGACAATCGATCTGAGACGTTAATAATATAAATATGATGAGAAGTCGAAATCTTTCTATATATAAAATAATCGCCCCTAAATTAAACTGTATTAAAGTATATAAATTATTATATAATTAAATATAATTAACAAAATAAGAAAAATGCACTTTTTCATAAAAAAATGTAAAACTCTAAAACAAATATGTGTAAAGGAAAAATATGTTTTAATATCATTAAGTTGATATTTCAAATAAAAGGAACAATAGTTCAAGTATCCGCTGTCCAAAAAATTTAGTTATTTAAAAACCTGAAGTTTTTTTTTAAGCATGAATGGAAGGTTATAAATGGAAGATATATTGTATTTATGTATGAAACAATTTATTTTATTGCATTTTATATTATTGTTATTGTATTAAAAAACTTATAATTTATTAGAAAAATGTTCTTTATAACATTACAGACAACATTGTGTGCGTGTGTTGTGTGTGTAATATTACAGACAACATTTAATATAAGAGTGCCAAAAACTATCGTGTTTATTAAAAATTAATATGTTATTCTAGGATTGAATTCTTTTTTTAATAATTTGCGAAATATTCCCGCAATACAAACAAGAATTAGTTAAAAATAAAAAAAAATAAAAATTTTGTAGGTACAAAAATGTACACTCACGATGGTCATTTATGACTCAGAGGTGAACTTCGGGATTATTCTAGTTAAAGAATACGCATGCATTGAAGCTAGCACAAAACTTGTTCTCTAGATGTCAAACTTTTTTTAGGAAGAAAAAAGAGATCAAAATTTGACCAAGTGCTCTTAATATTTCAAAGAGAAGAATTGAATTTAGAACATGAATGATCCAAAAGTATGTATTAAGAGTTAAAAGATGTTTTAAATCTTGGAATTATATATTGCAAAAAATTATACAATAAAACATACCATAAATGTGCAGGAAATCATAAAGCGATGAAATGTACAGAAACCAAAAAAAGATGTGTTAAGTGTATGTTTAACAGTCGAATATACAATCTGAAGATAAACAATAAAATGAATATGACGCTCTTAGTCCGGATTGTCCAACATTTAAGAGGGCATTGCAAGAGGAGAAGAAGAGAGTCAATTGGAAGGATGCTAAGTAACAACTACAAAAGGAAGCGAAGCTAATATACGAATGCACAGGACTATATAGTTTTATAGAGGAATTTGGGTTCCGAATGAACAACTTTGAGACAAATTTTTGCTTAAACTTTTAAGGTATTAAAAGAGAATAAAAAATTCCATAAGTCTAACTTTATAAGAGAGGCTTCCTGAGTGCCAGAACTATTCAAAGTTTGCTATTATAATTATACCATATATTACTAGTCTAGTTCAATTTCTTTGCGTCTAGGCCTCTTCGCGGTAATGAATTGTTATCAAAAATATTGAAGTAATATCTAAAATGTATTTGATACAGTTTATTAATCCGGCTAAGTTCCTAGTCGCGATTCATGCCGTCATGTCACAGAAATTCGGATTTGCTTGTAATGACAGCGATGACCTTGGAGTTCATCCTGAGAAGGGGAAGATAAACAAGCGATGAATGTACCAATCGGGGTAAACCGGAATCACCCTGAGAAGCAGCTATTAGTCGCGATAAGATCCACTGTGGGCAATATTTAAAAAACCAGTCGCGTAAACATTTGGCTGGGGAAGTGCTGGATTTCTTAAAACAAGAGCCTAGTAGTTCCACAAGAGTAGCTTCAACACATTTAAATATATATCATGCCTGTTGGTATCATTATAAAAAAAACATAATGAAACGAAAGATGGAAACGTTACAGTTAAAAATACTGAACCGCAGCCTTTTTCAAATCAATCAAAATCAAAAAATCTTTTGTTTCATACTTTGAGTGTTTTTCTCTCTCTTTGAACAGCTATAGCACTCAAGAGACTCATTTTACAAAGTTATGCATATGGAATTTTTTAAATCCTTTTTTTATGCTCTACAATCCTAGTTAGGTCTCAATATTGTTCAGCCGGCATAGTTGATAGCGCATAAGGACGAGATACAATATCAGATTATAAAGAAAATTAATCCTGCGATCATTGTCGGAGATTAATACAATAGCTAAAATTGAAGATGGTGAAGTAAATGTGCGGGTTATAGCATGCTTAGATGTGATGCCGAAAATAGGAGTAAAGAAGGAGTGGCTCTTTATGTATGAAATGATATTAAATATGATATAATATTGGCAAGAAAATATCGAACTATCGATATATTACAATAGAAGTAAAAGAGAAATTGTATAAAAATATGATGGTAGTGTATCATTTACCAAGTGTATCACAGTGAATTTAGATTATTGGATAATAGAAGAATTAATATTAGGAGAATGTATAATATTAAGTGATTTTAATGTAGATAACTCGATAAACTATACTCGACGAAATACAAGTTGCAATCGACAATGTTGAGTTTAAGAATGAAACAGTATGTGGATAAGCTAACGAGAATTATGAAGGATAGTCAAATAGTTATAGATTTAGTTTTGCTAATAATAAATTACAAGTACAAGTAATTCATAAGTCTAAAATAACCAATGCTAAAAATTGAATTAAATGCAAGTAACTGAGAATAAGTTTTAGGTTACAGAAAATGAATTTAAAAATTCCCTGACTTTTCCAGGTTTTCCAGATAAAAATGGAAAATTTTTCATGTAATTTTTTCATTTCTAATATAAAATATGTAAATTTTAACATTTAGACTTAAAGATTGAGGAAAATTATATTATTAAAAACGCAAAAAAAGTATAGTAAAATTTTGGATGCACATTCAAGCCAACAAAAAATAAATTAGTTTTGAAAAAAAAAAGAATACAGTTACGACGATGCAGAGGAATCAAATAAAAACTGAATAAAATATAAATTTGAATTATATTCTTGAGGCTTTCAGGGGTGCTTTCTATATAAAGATTATGCGTTTCGCGAGTTTCCTCCGTATCCATTCTTGGAATGTCAACGTTTCATGAACTTTGCAATTCACCTCATCAGGGCGAAGATCAGTCTGATACTGAGCTGTTCATCCGAGTCATTCCTTTTATATTATCCTATTTGTTGGAGTGGTGGGGGGAGGAAAGAAGAGAATTGTGGGTAGATGGGAGGGGGGGGGAGAGGAATTGATCAGTCTTCAATAATCTGATGAAATGGATTGCAAGGAAATGTTGACATTCCAAGAATGGATCTGAATATGGAGGAAACTCGCGAAACGCATAATCTTTATATAAATTTGAATTATTTTGTTAAAATAATTTAAAGTGCGTAAGTTTTGAACTGTAAACGTCAGGTATAATATTTAAAAAATTATAACAATTATTTGGAATAGGAATAATTTAAGGAAATTATGAGCAAATTTCGAAATTCCAGACTTTTTTACATTTTTCCCTGACTTTTTCCGGTTTTTCAGGTTTATCTATGATCTGATTTAAAGGATTTTACTCTAGAAATTATAACGGTTTAACGTAAATCAATTTATTAGATTAGTAAGAAATAAATTACAACGAAATCAAGATTTATATCTCAATGTAAATATAAGAGCACAAAATTTGTTAACAATATAATAGATGCGCTAGATACTATCTAAGAAGAAATTCCGAAAATATGGGAGAAAAAAGTAGTTTTCAGATGAAATAAGAAAGGCAACTGCTAGAAGAGATGTGGCGTACAGAAATTATATGATGATACGGAGCATAAATGGTTACAGTTTAAAATTGAAAGAAATGTAATAGTCAAATTAATTAAGGTAAAGAAAAAAAGAGTATTATAAAAATATGATAGATGTAAATAGAGAAAAATCTCACAGCTATGTGAAAAGAAAAGAAGTAATCAATCGGTTAAAGGAGTAAAGAATATAATTTTGAAATATTAGATAACATTAAAGAGTGCAACAGAGCATAATATATATTACATATAGAATATTAGTAATATAGTAAATTTGATAAATAAAGAAAGTAAATCTGTGGAAAACGTATAAATAATTTGTATAATATAATTAATAATAGAGGAACTATAGATTTGATCGTCACAAAGCAATTAGAAGAAACAAATGAATTGTTATGGAATTATCAAAAAAGAAAAAAATGAAGGAATAATTAGCGACATATTAAAAACAGCATTTTATATAATAAAAAACGAGTTTATCGATATAATAAATAGCTCTTTAAGGGGAGCTATCTAGAAGAATGGAAAACATTTACGATAATATTGATCCCAAAAATCCCAAAAATAGAAAAACCTAAAAAAGCAAGTGAATATAGGCTTATTAATGTACTACTAATATTTCAGCAAGTATTAGGAGATAGTTGTAAAAAGACAAAGTCTTTTTGGAAAACAACTATATTATAACAGACTACTAATCGGATTTTAGAAGATAGTGCTCGTACGAGACAGCGATTCGAAACATTATAGAGCGGAAAGTAATAGTGAATGAAAAATGGTAGAGGTAATTTTTATTATCAAAAATCTAGAAGAATGTAGTATAAAAATATTTGCAGACGATACGCTAATATACTGAAGAGAGTAGTGCGGAGTTAGAAAATAAAATGATGGTATGGTATTTAGCATAGCAAAAAAATGAATGAACATAAATAAATAAAAATTAAATGCAAGGAAAATTTATGATTCAGAAATATAAGGAAAAAGCTGAGTGGTAATATTATGTTAAAAAATATAGGATCGTATATGTGTGATAACACACAAATTATAGACATCAAAGTCTTAAACGGTCTAGCTGGATCTTAAATGCTTGTATGATTAGGTTAAAATGTTCGGATTTGGGTGGAGCTATAATAGAATATGTAGAAACAATGAAGTATCTAAGTATAATCATTGATGACAAACTTTAAATACTACTGTGATTACATGCTAAGGAAAATAGGGAAAATAGGAAGAACGAGTTTTTTTAATAAATAATTTTTTTAATAGATAATTTTATACTAGTTTACATATATAATATTAGATGTATTGTATATAAAACAATCATAGCACTTCATTTTGAGTATTGTGCAATACTGTTGATTGATATAGAAGAAGAGAAACGCAACTGCAAAAAGCAAATTACAAAAAGTATAAAACCGAACTAGTCATAATGCAACAGATACACCAAAGTGGAACACATGCGGCAAGCGCGCTGCAGTTTATGTACATAAAACAGAAGCTTTATTATAATGTGTGTACTTTTATTTATAAGATCCTAAATAACATTATGCCAAAGCAATTAAGAAATAAGTTAGACATTGTGGGAATTGAGAGCGAAAGATAAATACAGCAGGCCGGGAAAATTCTAATAAAATTTCGCAAAAACGAAAGGAGCATATTTTATATAAGAGTATGTTTTATGAAGGAGAAAAATGCATAATGCCTTACCGTATAAAGTATGAAAGCAATATTGAGTCAATAAAAAGAGTATTAAAAGAGTATTAAAAGAATGTATGTATGTATAATATTTAATGTTATTTTATCTAATTATATATTATATAATTATATATTATATAATATAAATTTAAGATTATGTATTGTTTGTATAATTTTAATAAATTTTTTAAATAGCTAATAATATGAAAAGCTAATAAATATTCATTCCCGCCACATTCTTTTTTTCCCTTTCTTCCTTCGTTTCTCTCTCTCTCTCTCTCTCTCTCTCTCTCTCCTCCCCCTTACTCTTTCTCCCTCTTATCCGTTTTTACCTCAGTATTCAAAATTAAATGAAAAAATACTATCACCTCACTTTGAGATATTATCCTAGAAAGAAAAATGCCATCTAATTTAATATCACTTGTATCTGTTTGTATTGTTTTTTTCATTTCGTTTGTATCTTTAAGGGGGTGATTATACCGAAATAAAGGTAAAAGCTAACTTCGTTTCTGAAGATTTTTTTCGTAAATAGGTTTGTAATTTCAGTGCTATTTTAGATTGAAATAAGTACAATCAATTTCGAAATATTATCTGCTTACAGATTTTAAGTATCTCAAAATAGGGTAGCATTTTTTCTATTATATTTTTGAATTCTTTAAGGTAAGTTCTATTCTTACGAAAAGAAAACTAGCTAAAACAATCTAGCTTAATTTAATAATCATTATAAAGATTTTTATTCTTAAAGTTGAGTGCCAGGTTTACATATTCTCTTTCGAATGCCGTAAATTGCTTTTCGATATCTTTAAGAATGGCCGACTTGACCTCTTGATGAATTTTTGAAAATTTGAACAGTACAGTATCTCAGAAGCCTTTGAGATATAAATCAAAATAAAAAAGGTACAAAGCAATATAAACGATTCTCTTTCGAATGACATAAATGAAATTAAAAAATCATAAAGTTGCGCGCTGATTATTTTCTATAATTCATTAATTTTTTTACTGTTTGAAGTACTAATGATCGGTACAAATACAGGTACAAATATAGGTACAAATACAGGTACGAAATACAAATGGCCGGTGTGAAGTTGGCATCCTATTTTGATAAATCCAAAATATTATACATAGTTCCGTTTGCACTACAATAGTTCTACAGTTACTGTTAGATTTTAACAAGTTCCGTTGATTTAGCTGAAACAAGAATTTTTTTTTAATGGGGTGCCAATTTCGCGTAAAACATCCCAAGTATCGCAAAAATTAATTTTTATTACGAAATTCTCGAAGAGTTCTATAGTTCCTGATAAATATTAACAATAGTTCTGGTCCTTAAATATTTAAAAATAAATATTTAATCTAATGGGGTTGGTAAAATAACTGATACGACTTATTTAAAATAAAAAATATAAAATAAGTTTCAGAAACTTATTTAAAATATAAAATCGTACAAGTCAATAAAGTAACTGTTATGAAATGTATTTGAAAAAAATAAAATATAAAATAGGTTCCAAAAAATTATTCAAAATACAAAATCAATAAAAAACTGATACAAGTTATTTAAAATAAAAAAACATAAAATATTCAAAATAAAAACATAACATAAGTTCCAAAAACTTATTTAAAATATTAAATAAGAAATAGGTCAGAAGTTATTTAAAATAATAAATACTAACGTTCAAATTTTTTCTTTATTTAAAATATATATAATATTAAATAAATTTATTTGAAATAAGATCCTGGCACAGTTTTGAAACTGACAGTTTTTTTCGACCGCGTAAAAGTCAACAAAAATGAAAATAATTTCATTTTTTGATTCTTCTAACGTCAATAAAGAGTCAAATTTTGTAACAAAGAATCATCATTTTAATTTTTAACACAAAGTTTTTGTCATTTTCTCTTGACTTAGTGTGTTTGTTCATATCTAATAGATATGTAACAAATATAATGTAGAAAAAATGCTAAAAACGCAGTGAAAAATAAAAGATAAAATTCCTAAGAATATGCAGATTTGACACCTTAAATTTCAAAAAAGTTTATCTTCATCATGAAATTCTCGAAAAGTTCTACAGTTCCTGATAAGTTTTAGCGACAGTTTCGGCCTCTAAGTATTTTTCAATCAGAGCTGGCATCGCACCACAAGAATAAATTATAATATTATGTAACAGCTTTCGATGGGTCTTAAAATTCTTGCTCTTAACTCTCCATTGATAAAATGAACTTTTAGAATGTATCCAAAGTGGAATCGATCTGACCCCATGCTCATTTTTCATCTAATTAATGTACAAAATGAAAGAAAAGGCGTTCAGATTCTCACCTGAATGCTCCTTGGATGTCATGTCTAACGTACGATAAACAAGGTTGGAAGCTTGAATGGGAATCTGAAGCCAGCAAAATTTCTCAGCAAAAATAAACGAATCGTGGAGTCATTTTTATTCCAATCTTACCAACGGAAAGTTAAATATTATTAAATAATTTTTTTAATCTGACTGCTGATAGCACACTTTTGATAAGTATGCGATGCCGATAGTTCTTGATAGTTCTTGTAGCAGCTGTTTTAAAAATAGGAATTCCGATTTTAAAAAATTAGAAAGCGTTGGAACTATTGCAGAACTATCGGAAAAAGTCGGCTGGAACTGGCTGTTCCGTGACTTTACTTTTGTAATGAAATGCCCTTTTTAAAAGGGCAATAAAGGATATAGCGCAAAAAATAGTGCATATAAACCTTGTATATTTGATTTTCGGAATAGAGTATTATTAATACGTGGAGGGGGGGGGGGAGGAAGAGAGAATTCCTGAAAGTAATTTAGGATATAGCACAAAGGTTCAGTTTTATTGAAATGATAGAAAAATGAAAAATTATTTTCTGAAAATTTAATATATTGTTTAATATATGTATTGTATATCACTAAAGCAATTTTCAAGTCTAAGAATTTAGAAAGTTATGCAACCTTTTCTGGGACAGCGCACAAATAAAAAAACTCGAACGATATAACAGCTCAAAGCTGAACGTTGTAGAACTTATTCGATCTATTTAAGATCACTGACTATTCAGCTGAGCCTATTCAGATCCACTATAGAAATAAAATTTTTTTGGCTAAACAAAATGAATGTATATTTTTTTCTTTTAGCGTATAAATAATGCATTATCATATACAATATTTTATTCATTACATTTTAGTTAAGTGAAGAGAACAGTTATGAGTAGTTACATGATTTTCAGTATTGATAATGTACATTGAAACACACAGCCAATGTATATGTCTAAAATATCCTATCTTTCACTTATTTTGTATCTAACTAAAGATAGTTTTTTTTCGACCGCGCAAAAGTCAACAAAAATAAAAATAATCTTATTTTTTGATTCTTAATAAAGAACTCTTCTTCAATAAAGAGTCAAATTTTATAACAAAAAATCATTTTGACTTTCAAAATAAAGTCTTTTTCATTTTCTCTTGATTTAGTGTGTTTCTTGGTAATAGATATGTAACAAAGATAATGTAGAGAAAACGCTAAAAACGCAGAAATATAAAAGATAAAATTCCTAAGAATATGCAGATTTGATTATAATATTTACTTAATATTGACTCGATCGTTATTATATTGCGTATAAAAATGATCGACTGCGGTATCAAAGCGAGATTAGAATATGCAATGAAATTTCAGAAAAGCATAATCTGTAATCAAGATAGTTGCAAGTAAGTTATGCCGATGGGCAATGTTTGACATTTCACCGTAACGGCCAGACATTAATTGGATGTTATTGCGTTTCAATGAATGCAGACGCTAGGAACGAGAACAATGCAATAGACATAGTTACCTTCGTTCCTCGAGGAATTCAACGCTATGCATGTGTGTCATATATATGGCTTCTTAAATACGCTCAATTTAGTAAATATAAAATCGAAATCAATGTAGTAATTCCATTAACATATTCCATGCTAAAACAATTTTTGAGTTGTTCATCAGAGTGAATCAACAAAGACTCACGGCATTTTTATTTATGTTTATATTATACTTTTTGAGTAATATATATTTCTTAATAGTAAAAACTAAAAAAATTTTAAGAAGACTAAATGTACTGCTCAGTGCTATAACTTGGCAGAGGCAAAAAAAAACACAAGCACAACGTCTAGGATCCAGGACGAAGAGTCCTAAAATAGAATTGACAAAAATAATTGTTAAATATGATATTTTTAAAAAAAGTAGAAAGATTTAGACAGTCAAAAATTGTGTAAAATACAAATGTCGTTTGTGGACAAACATACATAAATTTCTTTTTAGCACACTTTTAATGCTTTATTAATGAATAAAAATTCACAAAATATGAACGATTTAGGTAATATTGACAATTAAAGGCGAATGCTGCTCTGTTCTTGCCACGATAACTCAAGAACGGTTGCAGATATCGACTCCATTATTTCTTTTTTAGATAAAGATAAATTTTTTCATAAGCTACTTTTGTGCACAAAAATATATTTTTTAAGCATGTTTTTTAACAATTAGAATTTTTCGATATTTTCTATTTTTCACCGCCATTTTTATAATCTTCATGTTTTTTTTGTCAGATTTTAGGTCTAGACGAGAATCTCATCAAAATAACACCAAAAAAATTGAAAAATTCTTACCGTTTAAATCGTGGCAAGTACACAGGGCAGTGCGCAAATCATGCAGTCACCTTTAATTATCAATATTGTCCTCAATTATTTATATTTTGTGAACTTTCGCAGTTCATTTTATTCGTTAAGAAAATGTTAAACAGGTATTAAATTTGTATATTTTTATTCATTTATTCAGAAAACGACATTTAAATTTTATACAATTTTCAGCCAAATATAAACTTTTCCATTCCTCTTAAATTTTAAATTCGATCTGTCATTCAAATGTCAGTGAAATGTGTGCGTCGAATAAACAGTACATTGCATTATTTAGCGGTGTAATGATTGGTCATTGCATTGTTAATAAATCCAATATTTCTCACTTTTTTGTTTTTGCTTTATGTGAAAAAAATTTTAGTAAGTAAAAATTAAGAATTATTTAAATTCGAATAACAAAAAATATAATTTGAATCAGACTTTCAAACTTTACAATAATAAATAACAATAAAAAATTAAGGTTAATGAGAGTCAGCGTGGGAATAGGTGCATAAGTATTAATTCATGTAAAATACTTTCAGATGATGTGCAACTTTATTCCGAAATCTTGAACGTTTCCACTTTCTTTGGAATCATCATTAATAAGTTAAACATAATTAACGATCAATAGTTAAACGATTTGTCCTTGATGAATCACTATCAAGTTCCCAAGACTAAAGTGGAATATGATATATAAAGTTGTAACAATATGTAGTGAAGAGAATAATTTTCAAAAATTTGAGTACTCACCTCACTCAAACATACGTCAACCAACGATGTTGAATATCTTTGGTAAGAAAAATTCTCTAATTAATAAATTAATCGTGCTAAGAGCACCTATAAATGATTAACAGTTGATAATTCGGAGTTTCGATTCTAACGAACATTTCAATCTTTCTGAGATCAAACCATAATAAAAAATTCTTATGTTATAAATAACAAATTACAAGAACATATATATAGAACATATATATTGTGTATAAAATACTCAACTTGAGATATTCACTTTTAATAATGAATATTATAGATAATTTTGACATTCTGATGGGTCCGCCTCTTTCTCCGATGATTGCAGATCTTGTTTTGCAAAATTTAGAGATGGAGGCGTTGGAGAGCATTGTGAAGTGTCTATTACATTAAACACCGTAGTGCCGTTTTACATTAGACATATTGACGACATTGTGTTGGCTGTTCCCAATAATTTAATTCAAAACATTTTACACAACATTTAACTCTTTTCATAATAAGTTGCAGTTTACACTTAAGAATGGGGGTGATAGTTTAATTTTTTAAAGTAGCATTAATTTTTTAGATTTGACGATTATAAAGAATAACTATTTAGAATTTGACTATCATAAACCAATCTTTTCGGGAAGATACCTTAATTTTTTATTATCTCATCCGATTTCTCAAAAAAAAAGGCATAGTGATGGAAATGATCGATAGGACTGTGATTTTTTCGGAACCGAAATTTTATCAAAAAAATATTGAGTTCGTAATAGTATGTTACTAACGTATGATTATCCAATAGAGTTATTTGAAACTATTTCTTCTAAACGTTTGAAATTTTTAATTGCTAACGCTTCATGAGAGAGAAAAAATTTGACAACATATATATTAATTCAACATATATAATACAACATATATAATAATTATAATTCTGACTGAAATAATTTTGATAACAATAAATCTGATAATGACTGCAATAAAAATTCTGATAATTTGACAAGAATTCCTTGGTTTATTATTCCGTATACTTCGACTACATCGGATATAAATTTTCATCGATCGATAAAAATGAAAATCTTAAGATATCCTTTTTTAATAATAATAAGTTTAATAGATTTATTAAGGTCCAGAAGGACATTCTTCCAAAAAATTGTAATAAGAATATAATATACAAGATAGAATGTAAAGATTGTGATGCTTCCTACGTGGTCAAACAAGTAAGAAATTAAGCTCTAGGATTGCAGAACATCGCAATCATATAAACTGGAATACTACCAACAAATCAGTAATTACGAACTACAGAATGAGTTCAATTATGATTTTGATTAGGAAGATATCCAAATCCTGGAACGTGAGATATTTTTATATAAACGCTTAATTTCTGAGAATATTCTTATGCAAAAGAATGGTTTGTATTTACGATCAGACATTGATGACTTTATCATGCTTATACTATGATGTTAACGAAATTGACCAATTAACTCTTACATTTACCTTATATTTTATTTATAATAATATTTATTTATAATAATGTTCCACTCTTAAGAATTTTATTTTATGTCTCAAGTCAAATTAAATATTTTATATACTGTGTGTGTGTGTGTGTGTGTGTGTGTGTGTGTGTGTGTGTGTGTG
>Ga0157364_1005459_pt1 | contig 12943 bp, 6 predicted proteins | sample AttsexASBM2_FD_111476 | JGI IMG/M metagenome (GOLD analysis project Ga0157364, IMG submission 111476) | Fungus gardens microbial communities from leaf cutter ant in Ribeirão Preto, State of São Paulo, Brazil - Atta sexdens ASBM2 | ecosystem: Host-associated > Fungi > Mycelium > Unclassified ... | reverse complement strand
TGTAGAACCTTCTTTTATAATTAATATATTTTATCCACATATCGTAAATTTTAAATCCCAAAAAATTCGAATTAGATTATTATGAGATCTAAAAATTTTGGAAGTAATTGAAAATAATTATTCCAGAAGTCATTGTTAACCTATGATGTAGATCAGGAATACGAAATTCGAAAACGTTTTATTGCTCGTCTCTCGGTATCAAGTCAAAGCTTCGAAATGTATCAACGTTCGACTTAGTTGGATCACATCTCTCGTTCTCGCTGAGAATTGAATATTGTACCGTATGTCACTTTAAGCTTTAACAAAGCCATGAATAACCGAATCGGATAAGCAGGTCAATGAAATTTTTGAAGAATGTAAAATTTATGCACGGCGATATCCATTAAAGTATTTTTTTTTAATTCCGTCAAGCAATGTCCAACGTGAATGAATAACAAAATAATTGTTGAAAAGACAATCCGTTGTGTGAAAATTTTCCCACGATAAAAACTCGCGTACAATTTACTCACTGATCAAAGTTTATTTAACCGTATAAAGCTTTCGTAATCAAACGATTTTACGGAGAACAATCAGAGAAAAACAATAAACACGTTTCAATTAGTGATATGAAATACAGAGATTTTTATGTCTCTTTCTCAGTGTTTTTGTAATTAGTTATTTTGACATAAATTAATAATATTTTTTGACATAAATTAACTGTGCAATATAATCTCGATAGGAAAATAACATTATAAAAGTATCCTCACTAAAGTAATATTTTTCGTAACAAATTCTTTGCAATGATTTAAAATACTTATTAGCATTATTTAATTAATCAATTTGTGACATTTTATTTATAACTCCACTTTATGATTGTGTTTCCAACAAATCAAATTGACGCAGATTATAAAATATATTTAAACTGAAAAATATATTTTAAAAATTTGCATACGAATATTATTAAACAGCAGAAGATTTACTTTAAATATTAGATACTTTGTCTTAATTGTATTAAATATTTATCATTCCATTATTGGATATCCATTTTCTACATATTATTATAAAAATAATTGTACAACTAATCATCAAAAATAATCATACATTATTAGAAATATCAAAGGAGCAATAGCAATCTAATCCTCTAAATTAAATACTTTATTATTTTTAACGTCTATGTGTATCAAAATATAAATTAATTAATTTCTGTGATTAATTCAAAGTAAACATATTAATGTCTATATTAATGTCTATATTAAATATCTATTTTAACGCACTTAGTAAATAATAAACTAAGTCAAACTTCAGTCAAATTTAACATCTTTTACATTTTTTTTTACATTTTTTTTTAAATAAATTGTTTAACTTTATTTGGTTTAATGCAATACTATGTATAGATTTAACAACCTATATATAGAAATGGCGACCTATAGAAATGACTAAAAATAGCTCAAATTGGATATAATTTGACATTATGAATTTAACAGTCTAAAAAATGATGTGAATTCTTTATGATATGCATATCTTTATCACATCGCTATTGACAGTATATATATCAGCATGTTTAAATTAAGATAAAAAAATCGATGATTAATATTTATTTTTTAAAACGATGTCCCTTAACGCTTAAAAAGCGTAAGAATGTAATAAATATATTTTATTTAAGATATTTTTTATATATATATATATATATATATATATATATATATATGTATATATATATATATATATATATATATATATGTGTATATACTATATAAGATAGAGGTTGTAAAACTTCAAAAACAAAAGACTTTTTTCTGATAAAATTTAATAACACATAATAACGTTCATTTTCGTTATACTATTGTCACGTAATATTATTGCGATGTAATGCAAATAATTATAAGAATAAAAATACATAGTGCTACGAAATTAAAAATTCCAGTATTAAAAATTATAATTACGTAATTACGTAAAAAATGAACGAAATTTAAATTAAAAAAAGTTTTAAAGCTTAAAATCTCTACTTCTGAAAGATTACTTTGCCTTTTGTGAGTTTAATTATTTTTGTGAGTTTAATTATTTTTTTATATAAAAGACAATAAGCTGGAAATGAAAAATTTTCTTCTCACTTTGTGAGCCTGTAACATATATATAATATACAAAAAAATCTGACGTGAAAGTTTAAAGTTTTTCTTAAACAATTGTTTTTTAAAATATTGCTAAATTTTTCGTTATTGATAAGGGGAACTTCAGAAATGTTCATCAAATTTTTGACATTTTTTTTCATATCGCGGCGTTTAGCAACATGCCACTTATTTTTTTCTGAGTTAAAATTTTTGAAAAGTTGAAAATTTCGGAACCCGCTTATTCTTCAAGGAATGCTTATCAAAGAAACGTTTAGAAAACGTTTTCTACAATAAATGAAACGTTTAAGACTTCGTTGTTGTTATATAGAGACACATGTCATTAATAGTTTCTGTGTGCGATACTAATTTTTTAACCATTTAGCTTTAATATTGTTTTTGTAGGAAATACTACATTATAATATCAATATTTTAATTGTTCGAAAGAAGTTTGTATTATCGCGAAATAAAAATATATATTTCGATATATAATATTTTGATTGTTCATAACTTCATTAAAAATCATATAATATTTTGATTATTCATAACTTCATTAAAAATCATCATATCGAAATTTAACAAACGAAAAAACAAAACTGAAACTTTTCTCTATCAAATAGTATAATTGTCAACTTAAAAAAAAATTGTTAAAAATATTATTAAAAAATAAATAGCGCTACGAACTTTTGTTCCAACACAATATATAACATATGCACACAATATTCGGCTATGTGTAGCCAAAGTTCATGAAAATTTTGTTTCGGTAAAAATTGGTGATGAAAATTCCAACTGCATTCCAATTCCAATGAGAAAACCGGTTTACAAAAACCGACACAGATCACATAGTATGGATTTCTGTTACGGTGATCTAGAAACATTCTCACCTTTCGTATCTGAACTCGTTTGTTTGCAACCCAATGAGAATACGGAAAATATCTGTGGTACCAATGGACTGAAGCCGTGTTTACGAAATAATAAGATGCACTTTGCGTTGCACGCGCGTAACCGATCTGCAAGTGCATCGAGTACGAATTGTCACGTGAAAAATTCGCTGTCGCTCGTTGACACAATGCAACTCCGAACAGTCCGAACAGTATACTAAACTTTATTTGAATTTCTCTGTTTCTCCCGTTCTCAGTTCCTATCTCGATTTCTCCTACCATCAGGTCACGTGCAATCACTCTTTTATCTTCGTTCGACTAGTAATGTCGCATCCGTTCATGTCTGTCGTCTCCCACCATCGTTTTATCGTCAAGGTTTACGCGCACTAAGCCTGACGGATCTCTCTCTTTCGCGGTTTTCCGCGGTATTTCGCAGTTGCACTTGAAGATCAAGCATCAAGAAGTAACGTACACAAGAAGTAACGTAAACGATGTGAATAAATCGCGCCAGAGATACCGGGTGTTTGTAAAAAAACTGTGCAATCGATTTTCTATAATATATTGATTTTTATTATCAACTAATTTTGTATAATATGTGATAATTTTTGAATCAGTTAATGATTGTATTAATTAAATGTATTTTTTTTTAATTTGTCAATAAATAATTTTTGTACCTTTTCACTCGTGTTTTATAAAATTTCTGCTAAATGTAAAATGTAAAAGTAACAACGAGATAAAGTCAAAACTATTTTTTGTTGCTCGAAGGGTGGAATTTTTGAGTCGTCATAACGAAATTTGCATAAAAATATAAAAATGTAAAACATGTAAACATTTTTATTATTAAGATAAAATATTATAATAGTACACAAAAAGGTTTTACTGAAGTATTTAAAAATATAACTAGATCTCTAAAAATAATTTAGCTTAACCATCAAAATAATGATACGAAAGATGCTCAAACTGCTAAAATGGTAAAACTTCTTGTAGCATTACTTATCATGCTTGAGACTTCTACGTAAATATTTTCATAATTCAACAAAATTATTTTTAAATCTACGTCTAGCAAAATTTTTAGATATTTCAATTTAGATATTTCTTTCTTTCCGTGTATCCATATATTGATAAAAGAACTATCTATCTTCAACAGAGATTTTCTAAGCAGAAAGCTTAATTATTCTTTCTGATGCTGATAACATATGCTGTAAACATATAATATTGTATTGATTCATTTCCTGAAACCGCACGCTGTTAGAAGCAATAATAACATAATCCGTTGAGTTAAAGAACTCAATAATTTAAAATTATTTTAATAAAATAATTTATATATATATATATATATATTATTTAACGTTCATCTGTATCAAAATTTATTTCTGTCAATTTATTTCTGTGATCTTTTAAAGTAAGCAGCGTCCATACTAATGCATGCATTTAGTAAATAATAAACTAAATTGGAGTCTAATTTAATATAATTTTCTTGAACTAATTAATTCCATTGTTTTAGTCAAATTAATGATATATTGGATAAAAATGTTGAGATCTATAGATAAAATTAAAAATAACTCAAATGAATACAATTTGACATTATAAATTTTAAAATGCAAAAAGTTAAAAAAATACACGTAATATAATTTCTTTGAAAATGTTTTTTTTTTTAGAACATAACCTCCTGGTTTAACCAGAATGTCTGAATTAAATAGATTTCTTTCTAAGACATTTCTTACATGTTACAAATGAGCGTGAATCAGTTTTCAATGTGATTCTTGAGTTTATTTAATCAAGCGTTTTTTAATCAAGCACTTTTTAATCAGGAACATTTTTCGCAAATTAGTTTTCAATGTAACTTCTGTTCATTTAATTAAGCATTTTTTGCGAATCGCATGAAAAGCTCGTTGTCGCTCGTTGATGCAATGCAACTCCGAACTATACTGAACTGAAATTCATTTAAATTTCTCTCTTTTTCAACAAGAATTTTCGTTTTCTCGATTGTCTGAATACGCTGTAGAAATTTCACTGCATATGTTATGTATAGCCTGTATAATGTGCATCATGTACGCGTCATAATGTTGATTTTTCATGTGCTCTATCTCTATAGTCATCAGTTCTATAGACGGTATTACTGCATAAATTAGCTTCGTTTTTATGGATTTCATGCGGAAATCTAGACGCATTGACACAAAATTTTACTGACTACATTATTGTCTCTCTGTTAAAATTATGTAAGAGAAGAATTTTGTTCTCATTAACGGAAAAGTAGATAAAAATTAGCATATTTAATGTCAATTAGATAAAGATATTTCTCTATTCGTTAGACACAAGCAATTTCAAAATCAATATTTCTTAAGAAGAAATACTCCGACAAATTGGAATGAATTTTTTAAGGAGGATCGCTGTTAAAACTTTATGCAAACTTCAACTTAAAATTTTATTATTAAATATCTTAGTGAATAAACCTGAAATTAAGTTACATTAAAATCTGCTTGAAATTGGACCGGGAATAAAATCTTTTAAGTATCTTGAATTTAATTCGTGAAAGGCTCTTTATATTTTTAATGGACTATAATTTTTATCTGTTAAGGAATAATCTATTATATATAAATATACTTTAAATTGATTTGCGTGATTAAAATAAACTATCCCTTAATATGTAAAATCGTAAAAAGATCTACATTTTAGACATCTTGTGTAGAAAAAAGGCCTTTCGACACGGTTTAAAATAAAGTCCTTTGCTCACGCTTCGACTGGCTATATATCCAGATCGGTACTTATACTGTAATGACCTTAACAAACCTCATTCCGTGCCTCGTAAATGTCACGAGTATTAATTCATCCGCATTGGATGCAGCGTATCTCATAAAAAAAAAAAAAGAATATCACTTTTTTTCTTCCCACAACCGTAAGCTTCGACGAAATTTAATAACTCGTTATCGAAGACGGCAAGAAACGTCTACGATCATCTTGGAAGAGAATACGATGTTAGGGATAGAAGGGATAGAATTTACGTAAACGTGAACGCATACACAGTTGGAAAATTTGCGTTAAATTGAACACATTTCACGTGTCCCAAATTGTCCACCCAAAGGACTCCGCACTAGTTACATAGAAAATTGAGTCCTAATAAAGTGAATTAGTTTTCACATCATAATGTAGTTTATAATGTGGTGAACAAAAGATAGCTCATTAATGGATAGTTTTTGAACCATATGATGTATCAAAAATGTGAACTCTTGTGCTCATCTTTCCAATTAGTGCGAGTCTTTTTAAGTTAGTTTAACACAAGATGTGTTAACATGTTTCAATTTTAACATTTATAATATGTTAATTAAATTAACACATTTAAATCATTTATCTTAAAATTTGCGTTTTATATTGATGAATAAAATACATAAATTTCATTTCTTCATAAATTATATGATTTCAACATAAACAGATGTTTAATATCAATTCAACACAAAAGATTTAAATAACACAATCATATTATGTTAAGTCAACAAAACTCGGATGTTATAAGATCAACACAAAAGTTTTAGCAAGAACTGATTTTAACACAAATACAAAATGTGTTTTATTGCATAAAGGGAAAAAGCTCCTAGCGAAACGTTGGCGTATCACTGCGGAGATTCTCGCAATGTATCTTCGGCCACGACATCGGCCGACAAGTTTTAGCCACGGATTCGCGAAGTTCGCAGCGCAAGACGCGACGGAGGACATCTTCTACTTTTGACGAACGTACGACCTACTTGCCCCTCGCAGTTTACCTCCTGGATCATCCCTAAAGCCCGAACTTTTCATTCCCGCGACACTCCGCATACACGACGATGTAAATTTCGCGCCTTCGTTCTATTCATATCTTTTTTCCCTTCGCTACTCGATTCTTAATGTACATCCCGCCCTGAGCATAACGTGATCCTATATCTTTTTTTAAATTGTAATTTGAATAATAAAATTTGTTCACTAATTTAATAATGAAATGTTATCTCTTCTTTCTCTCTTTTATAATGCTCACATGAAATATCAACATTAAAAAGAATAGAATTTTGGAAGAGGAATAGAGAGTCTCTCTTTCGTGTAAATATATAATTTTTATTGTACACGCGATGTGAACAGAATGCCGAAGGTAATTTTTATTTAGGCAAGAAAGTCGAGCAAGGGATCAATCTCCCTCTCGAAGCAATTTTTACGAAATGGTTCTTCCGCTACTACCGTTTTCTGTCGCCGCTCCCTAATGCACACACCACACGCGATAAGTGCTAATTGATCCTGCTGCAATAATTTCGTAGGAAAATACAGCGAATTGCATCATAATCTCAAAAATGATCACATCCTAAACCGGAAAAAGCATCCAAATAGAGTAAAAGTCATCAAAATGATGTCAAAATGATTCCAAAATGATCATTAAAAATTACTTTTCAATCGTATATAATTCATTTTAATCTTTATTTGCCGTGATTTGTTCTGCTTGGGGCATAATTTTTTTTTAAGCAGAATATCAAATCACATCAAACGATACCGTCAAAATGATATTAAAATAAATGGTAAACTGATTGGAGAAAAACTTTTATGTTCATTTAACTTTAATTTTGGTTTAATTTACTTTTTATCTTTTCCTAGATAGTTATAGAAATTAGAAAAAGATTGAGTAAATTAAACTGAGATTAAAGTTTTTATCTACACTCTGTTAAATATCAAAAGAGCAATGATAACCCAATCCTTTGAGTTAAATAATATTTTATAATTTTTATCTTCCATGTGTGTCAAAATATAAATCAAATCCATTTCTGTGGTTAGTTTAAAAATAAACATCGTCCAGATTAACGTATGCATTTAATAAATAATAAACTAAATTTGAATCAAATTTAATCAAATTTTCTTGAGTCTGAATTGTTTAACTCCAATTGTGTTATAAAAAGCAAATAAAATGTTACAATAACTAAACTTTTTGCCTCAATTAAATTATTTTATTTCATCAACCAAGGATTTGTTTGCTCATATCTAAACAAAAGATTAATTGGTTCAACTAAATGGAATTCTCAGTGCATTAGTAATCATTTTAGAGCCGTTTTGATATCATGATGACTAGTGTTCTGCTTGAGTTCTGCTTGTATTTGATTCAAGATTTGCCCTAGTCTCTGTTCACAGTGCATTAAGGGATACGTTACGTTGATGCATACGTAATGCATTAATACGTTTGTGAAGATGCATGTGCATCTATAGACGCGCCGTGTAATCTCATATCGACGAACGAAAGCCGGTGTGTTATACGGTATTCCAGTGACCCATCTCGAGTCGCGCGACAGAACCGCTAACATGACTAACGAGATTAACGTCCCGTACGTCATTAGCTTATTCGGAATGCCCCTTAGACATCATCATTTCGTTTTGCCCCATTACGAGGATATGCCCGAGAAAGCGTGTACAGACATCCAGCGATCCTTTTGCTAAACTTATCAGTAGGAAGACTTTCTTCGATGGCACATACCGCAAATAAAATAAGGAATGAAAACTCTTTACGGGAAGCTAAATTAATAATTTTCCAGAAAGTCCCGGCGGGGAAGAGTAACCGAGCAAGAAGTTGTTATGCATTTTTTAAAGCGTATGAGCGGCTACATATCTTCGGAGATACTTGCGGAGTGAATACGCCCCGTTTGGAGCAAACGAAATATTTTCATGAGTACCTTTAAAAATGGACGAATGTTTCTGAGATATATTCTACAAGGCTTCTTTTAATAAATAATTTAATAAATAAATAATAGTTTTGAAGCTCAAATATTAATTTTCGTATGAAAATTAGCCTAAAATTAGCGGAAAGTGAATGCAAACGTCATTCTCCGTGACATTTATTAGTTTATATAATATCGTTTAATTTAAGATTCGTCAAATTTTCGTTTATTCAAATTCATTTCTTTCTTCATTTTAATAGAATCCTGATTTGCAGCGCGCGATTTGTCAAATGTTAAAAAAAAAACGTTGAAAGCGATGACCTCTCTCGACTTTGTTAAAAAAAAATTGACAAGTTGCTAATTATGAGAATATTTTACGAGGCTTTTTTAATAGATATAATAGCTTCGAAAAGCATTAATTTTCATAGACGGTCTAAAATCAGCGAATACATAACGTTACTCTTTATGAAATTTTATTTATCGTTTAATTCGTCGTTTAAGTTATGATCGATTTTTTTTATTTTAGTGGAATCGTGATTTGCGGCGTGTTTCGTAATATCAAATGTCGAAATTTAGAACGTTGAAAGCGATGACCTCTCTCGTGACATTTTCGTTAAAGACAAATTGGCAAACGTTTCTGAAATAAACTAGCTTTTATAACAGATATAGCTTTGAAAAGTATTAATTTTCACATGTGAAATGAAATTTATTCGTCGTTTAATTTAAGATTCGTTGTTCAATTAAAATGTATTTTTATTTTAGGGAGGATCCTAATTTGATGCGCATTTCGTGATATCGAATGTCAAAATTTCGAACGTTGAAAGTAATAATTTCCCTCGATATTTTCGCTAAAGACAAATTGGCAAACGTTTCTGAAATAAACTAGCTTTTTTAACAGATATGGCTTTGAAAAAAAAAATTTTCACACGACAGACGTTTTAAAATCAGCGGAAAGCGAATACAGCATAGCGTTATCCCTCGTGAAATGAAATTCGTCGTTCAAGTTAAAATGTATTTTTATTTTAGCAGGATCCTAATTTGATGCGCATTCCCTGATATCGAATGTCCAAAATTTCGAACGTTGAAAGTGATAATTTCCCTCGACATTTTCGCTGAAGAGAAATTGGCAAACGTTTCTGAAAACTAGCTTTTTTAACAGATATAGCTTTGAAAAATATTAATTTTCACACGACAGACGTTCTAAAATTAGCGAAAAGCGAATGCATAGCATTCTTTCTTGTGAAACTTCATTTATCGATTAATTTAAGATTCGTCATTCAAGTTAAGATGGATTTTTTATTTTAGCAAAAGTCCTGATTTGCAGCGCATTTCGTGATATCGAAATTTAGAACGTTGAAAGCGATGACCTCCCTCGACATTTTCGCTAAGGAAAAATTAACTCCGGTCAGGAGTTGCGTTATATATCGATTGTCTGCCAATTCTAGGACGTTCTATAGATCCGCCCATGAAATAAGAACGCTCTGATACGATCATTAGCCGGGAACTAACTGGTTGCCCGAGCCGCGGGTTAAAAATGAATCCTCGCACCTGGGGCATAGTACGGCGAGCCGCTGCGAAATTCCGAGATTTCTTCGTACATTCCCGAATCTCATTAAGCAACATCGGAGGGAGTCACGCGAGCGAGGAGAACGTGATTCGGGGCTCGAACAAGAATTCGAACGCGGTGTAGAGGCCTCGAAGTCGCGACGTGCCGCGCCGGGTGGAGTTCCTCGGCACTGCAATGTTAGCGGTGGAACGCAACGTATCCGGGTAACGCGATCGTCGGCGTTTATTCCACAGGAAGTGCCTCCCCACGCACGAGGAAACCTCCAAGTCATTTTCTCGTACGCGATATAGTATAGCCCTGATAATATATCGGATATTTCAGAGATAACTCCTTCGATAAATTTAGAATCGTTTTCCTTGACGAAGTTTACAGCCGTTATCTTTACAGAAAAACATAATAAGATAATAAGTATTATAAGATAATCCTAAATAATATTTTGTTAGATAAAAGTCATGTCTAGATTTAAAGTAAAACAGACGTGATAGCAACTATTAAATTGATAGCAACTATTGATACGTGAAGTGTTTAATTATTCAATTTTCAGGCTTTGGCTAATTAATTTTATACCAGTCCTGTACCAATTTTGTTGAAAATAAATGTTACATACATATATAATAAATTTTGTTAAAAATAAATGTGTTATATATAAATCAAATGATATAACATTCGGATAGCAATTAAAGATAACAGGTGAAATGTTTAATTATCCAATTTTCCTCTTTGATAATTAATTTTATATCAATCCTGTATCAATTTTGTTGAAAATAAATATTATATATAGCGCAATGATATTTTGTACATACTCACTCTGTATATAACTAACAATTACACAAGTTTACCCAGAATAATGTATACATAAAATAAATCTTACAGGTATTACAAAATTGCTTATTCAACTATGTTAATTCTATATATAAAACGTCACATATAGTTGTCGCTTATAATACCTATTATAGTTGCTACCATTATGTCTTTTTCTCTGTAATTGAATCGACGATGGACATATGATTACTTATTTGTGCCATCGCGATAGAAACCTCCTCGTTTCGAAATGATTTACACGAGGTACATTTACTTTGTGCAGGCAAAGAATAAATTTTACGTAACAAACGTAATCAATCTATTTTTACTCTTGTTGGAATTTGCAATCGCACGGAAGGAACGGAAAAATCTACATTGCACGGAAAGATCGTCGTTGTGAACTCGCATGTAGGAGGATTGAAACGAGAGGATACCTTCACAAATTCGGGGATAAAAAAACCGAAAAAAGAAAGGAAAATGCAAGACATGGGGGAAGAGTAGCGAGGGTGCGTTCGCGTTCACCGTTCGTTCGTTCGTTCGTCCACCCGTCTGCGAGTCGAACGCAACCCTCGATGGCTCGCTCGCTCGAGTCGACTCGAATGCGCTCGAACAGGATAGGATCGAGCCAGCAACCCCTCGCGCATTTTCCCTTCGAAGACTGGCAAACTCCGTCCAACCGTCCAACGCTCGCGTTACCCCGAGTACAAGTGTACGAAGGCACAAATCTCACCGTTCTCCTAGGCCGATCTTTGCGAGCGCCGCACGACGTTGCGGACGTCTTGTATTATCGATTGACGAAAGTTACGTGGAGGGACTCGCCGCCGGGGCACGACGATCGTGACGTGAGTGAGCGAGCGAGCTGGGACGAGAAGAGAAAAGAAAAAAAAAAGAAAAGGAAGAAAGATCAGAGCAAGCGAGCGAAAAAATTCAATCCTCGCGCTCTCGTTACTCTCTTCCTTTCCTCTTCGCTCTAATACACGCCGTACTCTATACACGCTGCTTCTTTCCCATCGCGATCTCCATTGTATCCCGTTTTAGATCATCGTCGAGAACGAATGAGAGGAACAAAACGCATCCCCGTTCTTCGATGTAAAACTCCCGGAGAGGTTTGATATCACAGAAAAGGGGCGAGAAAACAAAAAAACACGCGGAGAGACAGATGATGATGACGAGGGGAATGATCGCACTCACCCTCACGGGGTTAGACCATCGCGATGGAAGCCTCGTTGGCAGCACGGACGACGAACATGCTCGCGTCGGAAACGGCAGTAGTGGCAGTGGCGGGACTGGCGGTGGCACCCACGATGACGGCGGCGACGACGACGACGGCGGCGGCAGCGGCGGTGGCGGCGACAGTGGCAGTTACGACGACGTCGACGAAGCTGAAGAACGCGGAGAACGCGACGACTGTGGCGGCGGTGGCGGCGACCGCACCACGAGCGACGACGACGTTAGCGTTAGTGCGAACTGGCGATGACGGCGACGACGACGATGATAACGGTAACGATGACGATGATAATGACGACGAGTAGTCACTTCCCACCTCCGTACAATCCGGGGAGGGCACCATCTCCTCCTCGCCTGTGCGATCGCGTGCACACCCGACGACGACGACGACGACGACGAAGCCGACGTCTGCACTACTGCTGCTACTGCTGCTACTGGTCTGTGCGACGACGACCACCACGCTATGACACCACCGTGATCGCGCTACCACACCGAGTAACATCGTCGCAGTGTCATCGTCGTCGCGCCCCTCGGCGTGCGCCCCGTTTTTCGCGTGTTGCTGGCCGATACTGCTGACTGGCGCTCGATCGCACCCACCGTGTGCGTGCGCGACGGGGGTGGGCACGAAAGGAAAAAAAAAAGGAAAAAAGGGTCGAACAAACGCACAGGACGCACGCACTCTTTCGTCGCTCTCTTCCTCTCTCCTTTTCTCCCTCTTTCTCT
>Ga0157364_1005458_pt1 | contig 12944 bp, 8 predicted proteins | sample AttsexASBM2_FD_111476 | JGI IMG/M metagenome (GOLD analysis project Ga0157364, IMG submission 111476) | Fungus gardens microbial communities from leaf cutter ant in Ribeirão Preto, State of São Paulo, Brazil - Atta sexdens ASBM2 | ecosystem: Host-associated > Fungi > Mycelium > Unclassified ... | reverse complement strand
GCAATGACATATTTTGTATTCTTACATCATGGATATAACCATATTTCATGCGCATTTCATATGCGTTCTGACATGAACCGATCTTCACGTCTTACGCAAAATAAATCGCTTTTAATTCATTTCTTGACATAGACTTTTCTTTAAATGTTTTTTTCGATATAGCATCTTCTATAGCTGAGGCATCGATATGAAATATATTATCAAATTTTTTGCTAATAAAAACATTTGATACTTTAAATGTAGAATTAATTGAAATCTCATAGTGAAGTCGATAAAAATGCTCTAATTTTATATTGATGCCCTGTGTAGAAAATATTATTTTTAGTTACAACATTAATAGCGCTGTAACTAACATAGTCAAAGTCTCGCTACAAATGCTTTGAAGTATTTGATGGATCAATTAGAAGAAAAAATTTTACAAACTAATCAATTAAAAAACGCTTTAAAGTGTTTGCAGCATCGCGTTGACCGTACCCATAGTCTGTTTTCTGTTCTTGCACTGAACTGCACTACAACTCTCGTTCTCACTTTCAAGAATCAAACGTATACCTATCTCACTTTAAATTCCAAAAGTGTACACTAAGAGTATAGTCAACGCGATGTTGCAAATGTTTTGAAGTGTTTTTTAATTGGGCAGTTTATAAAATTCTTTCTTCTCAATGATCCATCAAATGCTTCAAAACATTTGTAGCGAAACTTTGAAACCACAGCCTTATTCAGGCACAGAAAACAGACCTATAGCTGTGTTCCGTAAGGAATCAGCTGATACCGTGATTTCCATTTGCGAATTTCTTTATCGACTTGTCCAAGAGACAAGTTATTTTTTATTTTTATCACAATATAGTTAATTATTTATCATTATTACAAAAGTAAAAATGGAATGCTATTAAAATATGCATTCGAATCCAAATGGATTAAAGTTTCGATCCATTTTAATTCATTCTTGTTTATTGATTGTGAGATGTAATAGTACGAAACTAAAATAGATGTAATAGTACTAACTAAAAAACTAAATGAAAATCTTTTAATATTAACAAGGGAACATAACCAAGTGAATCAGATTTAAATGAGCTTTTAATATGTTGTTCTATGAACGTATTTTTTATATATGCTGAATCATAAAGAGGATGAAATCGTTTTTTTTTTCTTTCAGATTGAATATCATCGAAAGTGTAAATAGAAAAAAATTTTCATTGTGCAATTTTTTTTCTATCTCTTACAGCTTTGATGATATTCAATTTGAAAGAAAAAAAAACGATTTCATCCTCTTAACATGCGACTCAGCATGTATAAAAAAATATATGTCTCCTATTTTTGTCCATAAAACAACATACTAAAAGTTCATTTAAATCAGAGAGATTCATTTGATTGTGTTCCTTTGTAAGATAGAAGACATTACAAATCAAATGTGTGGCATCAATAAAGTTTGTATTCAGTATGCAAACTATCAAATTCGTTATCAAATATTTGTATATTCAAGAATTAATAAATATTCAAGAATAATAAATATTCAAGAATTAAAATCAAACCTTTGTATGCTGAAATAAATGTATAAAAGTATAACCATTTCCAGCAACACCATGACAAATACTATATCCTTTTTTTAGTAGTCCTCGTTCCCATGTTACTTCTCCACATTGTATTGCAGTCTCTAGAAATGTATTGTCTTCAAACACCTATAATTATACCAATAACAAAATGAATGGATGTTATTTTAGAGACTTCCACGGATATTTTCTTCAAAGAAGCTACAGTTTTCAGGTTATTTGTCTTGATATATATCATTAAATGTCAACGCTTCGTAAACATTTTACTTCATCAGGGCGAGAAGCAATCTAATACTAACCATTATCGCTGAGCGTACAAAGGAAACTTCTTAAAAAAGTATATAAGACTTACAATTAGTATCAGGTAACTTCTCTCTTGATAAAGTGAACTGCAACATGATGAAATCAATCATTGAAGTTCACAGACAAAATGCATTTAACGTATCAAAACACGAAAATATCTATAAACTAGCTTCTTTGACTAAAGAGTTTTTATTTAAATACTTTTACTAAATTAATAAATACTATATAAAATTTATACCTTATAAGCCAAACAAAATAATGCACACATTCCAGGTGCTCCATGACACCAATGTACTAATTTGTCAGAAAAATTGCCAATTGAAGAAGGAAAATTTCCAGAAGAAAATTGCAATTTTTGGAGATAATACAGAGATGGTTTAATGTAATCATCGATCTGGACCTGCGTTAAATATTGTCGTGCCTAAAAAAAGAAAAAATTTAGATTGAGAAAATAAAAATAAAATTGTAATGTGCTTTGAAGTATTAATAAGATAACAAGCAATAAAGAGATTTAAATATTAAATAGATTCAAACATGTATCGTTTTCCACAAAATACAACATACCTGCAAGAGCAAATACAATATGCCTGCTAATCCATGAGCAGCACCAATATATTCTGTATCATGCCAAGAATACATTAAAGGTGATTGGCTACGATTTGACGTAGCATATGATATTCCAGAATTAATTATACAAGAAACAACCTATAGATAATTTTAATACAAATGAGAATCTTATTTTCTTTTTTAATGGCGAATAAAGTTAATGCTTTCGTATTTTTTAATAAGAATCAATTCATATGCCTCTTATATATAAAATTCCTACCTGTTTGATAAGATCTGCTTCTATAGGAACTGGAAGTATATTTGAATTTAAATAAAGTAAACCAGATAAATATCCAGCTCTTCCGTATAATAATTCATCAGGGACACCACTACGTTTATCCAAAACATAAATAGATAAAGATTTTAATCTATAAAAAAATCAGTTTTTATTTACTCTTGTATAACAGTATTTCTATAAAGTAATTATTTATCAAAATAAACACATGTATAAATTTTAATTTTATTTCTTAAATAAAAAAGCATTTTTAAAGATAAAAAAAACTAATAAAATAAAATATAATCTAGTAAAAATAATAAAATTATTTTCAAATTGATATTAATATTTACTGTTTTCATTATTGTCAATGATTAGAATTATTTTATAATTAAAATACATTAATATTATAATATATGTTTATTATTCAATATTAAAGCAACAATAATTAAAATTCAATATTCAATTCTTTGTAAAAATAAAAATTTAAATTCAATTTAAATTTAATAATGACTTATAAAATGAGTCTTAAATGCCTTCTTAAAAGCTTTAAGATGTCACGAACTAATCACTGAACCGTATTAGCATTTGAAAACATTACTTAGGTCAATATTCATAGTCAGTTCTTATTTCAAAACCATCTTAAATAACGTCTTAAAACGCTAATGCAGCCCTCTGATTGGTTCATGACACCTCAAGATAGAATTTAAAACAGTCTTGAATATAAGAATTGATTATGAATGTTGGCATAAAAATGTATTATAATAAGAACGGACTATGAAAATTGACCCAGCATATATATAGGTAGTAATCGAAATGTATTTAAAAATAATTTAAATATATATAAAATGTGTGCGAATTTTAATAAACCTTTACATTAGGGGACATCTTTTTGATAACCTTGATTTTGATCTTTATAACATATATTATAAAGGTACTGATCAACTTTTCCTTATAAATTAATCGGCGGTCTCTTATAGTTTTTCGAGATATATTTACATAAAACTCATTTTCAAAATTTCATTATTTTTTTCTATATATGACACTTTGTATATAATGGATAATATACATACATATCAGGAGACGCAGTAATGTCTATTTTTGTAGTACATTACGAAGGCGATACAAATACCATGTCATGAAAGAGACGCTACAGCGAATCCTTTACAAGAAGAAACTCGCTTACATAATTAAAAATTGTTTTGTTTAAACAAATTGATATTATAAAAAAAAATGTATATATATTGAGAAAAAACATAGATTCTTACAATTAAAATGAGATAAAAATCATGTCTGTAAGTGTACTTGATACGTGGATATAAATATGTGCACGTATTTTTCAGCCAAATTTATGTCATTTATTACATATAGAATCAGAGTTATTTCAAAGTAGTATTTTGGTACTATTATTGGCCTTATTTATCAAGTATTAGAAGCGATTCTCCCTGCTGCGAGACGCACGACTTTCCATGCAAAGCATGTGCCCCTATGCGTTACTATATAAAAACAGTTATATAAGAAAATAATGTAAATTAATAATATAATAATATAAAAAAATAAATTTTCAAAGAATTTTTGTTTTTAAAATAGGAAATCTATTTTAAAACAAAGAATTTTTATTCTATATAGTACAATAAGAAAAGAGCTGTTATTTTTTTTAACTTTTCTTCTTAATAACTTTTTAACAAATAACGGTTAAAATCTATTGGAGATTACTCAGGATCATAACCTTGTCAAGGTCATCAACAACATATGTCAAGGTCAAGATCATGAGGAAGAGGCTCCCTAAACAAGATACCAATTATACTCTAAATATCTTAGAAACTATAAAAAATCACTGATTAATTTATAAGGAAATTGATCAGTATCTTCATAACATATGTCAAGGTCAAGGTTATCGAACAAGTATCCCCTAATGTAAAAGTTTACCCAAAATTTTTTAGTATAGAAATATTAAAAGAATAAAAATTTATGATTTTGCATTTTGCAAAAACACATTTGCAATTTAATTACTATAAAACTATTATTAAGTTCTTACTTAAGAATTAATTGTTCTGCTTGTTCTCTCTTTTGTTGTGAATGTAGCATAACTGCTGTTAATGCTAATGGACCTACAATTCCAGTCAGAAATGTGACTTCACGTCGGCTTTTAAATTCTGTAGCACATCTTTGTAATATTTCTGCTGCCATCTATAAAATTATCATATCAATATGACATCTAATTTTAAATTAAAAGCATGTTGAAGTTTTATAATTACATTAGTATTCTCAGAATCATTATAATATTTTCCATAATGATATAATGTACATGCAATTCCTGCTTGTCCGGTGTATACAGAATAGTCACCGCTGTCGAGCCATTTTCTTTTATTTTTTTTCAATACTTCTATAAAATTCTTAATTTTTGATGTTAATAATGACTTAAATGCATCATGAATCTAAAAAAATTTATTTTTGTCTATCAAATACATATAATCACTTATCTATCAAATATCTCTTTTAATTACTAATAATTTTAAATATTTACTTATTAAATAATAAAATATATATAGACAAAATTTTTTACCGTATCATCCCCGACTATATTATGGCTAACCGCAATCGAATAATCCTCAAATTGATTTTTGTAGTATCTAGTGGTATCCATTATTAGTGGTATATGAACAAAGTTTTTGTAATTCTTATTTCTCTTCAATACAATAAAATGACGCATATAAATTTTCTCTGAAACCTTATATTAAATTAAAATATATATGAATTATATAATACACTGTCAAAAAAATAAACATAATTTATATTATTTTATTATTCTGATTTAAATATATTAAATTATAAAATTATTCACTCATTTAAATACATATACAATAAAAAAAAGCATAACTGTGAGACAAACTTTTTTTATTAAATTTGATGAAAGGATCTCGTACAAACTTTATAGAAATTAATAGTAAGAGGTATAAAAAGAGCTAAGAGCCACCGCTAGTTCTTAATTGCTAATGTTTAATGTCTCTTGTAAATATTTAATAAACGTCACAATGTTTAATAACTATTCCATCACTTCTTATTTCATATTTTGTCACTTGCTATGTCACCAGTATTTGAATATGTAAAATCAATTCTTTCAATTGACGAATTTGTAACACCGTTGCATTATCATTGCGATATGCGAATCAATTATAATGGACATAAGAACACGAACAAGAAGCAGGTCAGGCATTTAAATATCTTTTATATATATTATCTTTTAATAAGTTACACTGAATTTTTTAAATAAATAGGTCGATTTACTAAACATTAAGGCGAGAATAAGATCACAAGGATAGCGAGTAATAAGTTACTGAGCAATATATAAGAACAAAACTTGAAAATTATTGTCACCATACACTCAGAAGAAGTGAATTTTTAATTAAAGCATTTTAATTGATATATTATGTAAGATGTTTAGATTTAGCATATAAGGTAGAAATTATTTGTATATTATTAACATTGAAAAGATCTTAATATAAGGATGAAACGTTTGTTAAATGTTATAATTTAAAACATTAAATATTAGCAATTAAAAAATAGCGATGACTCTTAGCTCTTTTTTTTTACTTTTTACTATATTGTTTTTATTCAATTGAGCCTAATAATTTAACCTTTATTATGGAAATTAACTTTCTGGTCAAATTCGTGCCTAATATATGTATAGTTCTCGTCATTCTGAACAAATGCTCCACGGGAACAACCTCCTGCTGACTAAGCTTTTGCGCTACACCTCTTGAAAAGTTCATTCTTAAAAAAAACTGTTGCTCTTATTTTGATTAATTACTTACAAGCGCATATATTTCTTTAAGAGTTACTCCCAGCTGATAGGATTTGTACGCCTTCAATTTCTTGTTTTATTAGCCTCATAGGTTATTGGGTCACTGATGGGTCTTCGAAATTAAATAATTCATGTAATAAAAATGCAACCGGCCTCAAACCGGGTAGACAAAAGGTTTGTTCGCGTCGCATGCTCTAATATATTGTAATATGCTCCTACCATTAATAGCAGGCTTAATAAAGTGAGTAGGAGTTGTGGTAGGAGCATGTTGGAGTATGTTGGAGCTTGCGACGCGACAAATCTAAAAAGATGCAATCAAAATCAAAATAGCAAATCGCCTCTTTAAATATTGGAGTCCGTATTCAGAACGCGATTTTATCTCTAAAATTCTATAGTATGTGTAATGTAAATTATAGCATGTTAGCACGCTACATCATTGTAAGCGAGTTCTGAATACGGGTGGACGCCTGCAATCTGTGACCACGACGCTTCCGTGTCGCATGGATACACATTCAAATGAAGGAACTATGAAGTATGAATTGAGAAATGTAAATGCACAGTCGAAGCCGGTCGCTTTTCAAGAATATAACTGAGGTGACGCAATACCCGAAACGAGACGAAACGAGATACAAATACAGCTCTCGAGATTGGTCTCACGAGACTTTCAACTTTTCCTTGACATTCACGATTATTGATTCTTTTGTCTAGTTCAGACTAGAGTCCCTAGAAAAACAGAGTCTGGGCTGCATTCAAATTCTCCATCTGCACTCAGAAAGCGTTTAGATTCCTTTCAAGTGTCTTTATTGGGCGCTTAAGTAGAGCGTTTAGATTTCTACTCTATCCTTCCGGAAGGATAGAAAAACCACTCGGTTCCTTGAATAGGTGGAAGTGAGTGATTGTTTTCCAACACAGGTAACACCGAAGTTTTTTCGCGTCGTATGCTCCAACATGCTTCTGCCACTCTAGTTCCTACTCATTCTAATGAGAATATTGGAGTGAGTAGGAGCTATAATAGGAGCATGTGGAGCATGCGATGCGAACAAACCTAGTGGCCTAAAGGCCAATCAGAATCCTTCTTTTCCTTTCAGTTAACGGAAAAGAAGAGCTTTGATTGGTTGATTCTCTTATGCCCTATGTGTTATGCATTATGTATGAGTCTGTGCTGCAGCCTTAAAGTGGGGAACACAGATTCTTGTATAATATAACGCCGATTCTATATTAGTTGCAAGCCGATCGCAAATTTGTTGCCAATATGAAGCGTTGATTTTAAAAGGCAAGCTTTAGATTGGCTGTCGCAACAAATTTGCGATTGGCTTAACATGCTATAATTTATGTTACGCATACTATAGAATTTTGGAGATAAAAGCGCGCTTTTATTGATAAACGGGCCATAATCCATAATGATATATCCATACAAACTTGCATAGTCGCATAAACATATAGAAAATATGCATAAAGAAAATTTTCAATCGCATTTCTCTTACAAAGTTGCATATAATGTGATTGGATAATTTCTTTATGCAAGTTGGTGGATATATCCTAAAAAGTGTAAAAAGTGTAAGTAAGTAGAACAGACTATGGATTTCTCTCTGCTCTAGCCAATCAACGCTTCGCTTTCACGATGGATCTGCGCGGAATGCGTTCCATGAACGAAGCGTCACGATTCGCGGCATCACAGCGTCGCATGTTGCATGTTTGGTTATAAATCCCGCCATCTCCGCGCTTGTAGTCGCATGAACTTACGGTCGATCTTCGTTACTCCATCGGTTGAATTCGCGAAATAAAAGTCGGTCTGCGTACCGGCGCGTAAATTGGCGCAAATCACAAGGAACCGAAACGGAAGATGTGATAACGTCAAGAGTATCTACGCGTTTTCTGAATGTTTTGTTCCCTCGCCCGTTTACGACGCAAGCGTTGATTATAATTTCGTGTTAAAACAAGAAGAACTCCAGCTACGTGAGTAAAAATCCAAACGCCAAATCATGGCAAACGTGTCTCTTGACAAAGATATGTTTTTTCGGCGCATGAAGCGCCTGTATGCCGCGTGGAAGGTAAGCGTGAAGGAAATTACATGCTTCTGGATGCCGGTGAGCAAAACTGTTGCGTATTATTATACAATCTTTTGTTTTTTATAGGATGGAGAGGTCGGCACCGATGATAGTTTTAGTAAAATGGATTGTCTTGTTTCTGCCGTTGGCACTGATGAAGATATTGTTTACAGCAAATCCATAGCATTGCAGGTACATGTGTTTTAGAATTAGAAAATTTTCTTGAGGACTCCGCTTGTGTTACAAGTATCTTACCAAAAGATGGGATATGCATCAATTTTTCTTCAGTTCTATGTACGAAATAGAAATTGCTTTGAGTTCTTCGATAAAGAAAGAAAGAAATAGCAAGTGACATTAGAACAGTTTGGCCAATGAGATATTGGAGTAATTTCATTATGCTATCAAAGAGATAGCATAGTGAACAAAAGATTTGCTAAAAAAATAATACATTAGATAAGCTGAAAAATTTTATTTTTATAGTGTCTTTTGTATCTTTTATTATATAACTTAGATATAACCTTAGATTATTTATTTTAAAAAAATTATATAAAATATATTGTATTTTTGAGAATTAACTTTTTATGTATTACATTTATTTTATTCATTATATTGTGTTTATTAAAGATACATATCAATGAAAATTAATTTATTGGGTAAATGCTTAATATAAGATAAAATTTTTTTTTATTAAGAAATAAATTGAAAGTTTCTATGTATAGATATTTTGTTTTAGACATGGCTGTTCAGTTACGAACTCACGGATACTATAATGATATTGACTGAAGAATCTATCAATTTCTTGGCCAGTAAAAAGAAGATTGAATTTTTAAGAAAAGTAGAAAATCAAAATGAAGATACAGGAGTACCACCTGTGAAATTGTTTGTTAGAGACAGAGTATGTATATTGCATAATTAGTATAAGAATAATTTTATTAAATATGTATAGAATTATTGAGCAATATTTGAATATCTTTTTATAGAGCGATGAAGATAAAGCAAATTTTGCAAAACTCATTGAAGTGATGAAGCAAAGTAAAAATGGTAAAAGTTTGGGAGTATTTTCTAAAGAAAATTATCCAGGTGCTTTTATGGATGCATGGAGAGCTACTTTAAAGAACGAATCTTTTGATACTGTAAGTAAGCACAAATCACAAAAAGATTTATCTACTCGAGTACATGTACTTGTACATGTACAAGTTGAAAAAGTATTTCTTTATATTTGTATAATTCATATAGATTGACATAAGTGCTGCAGCTGCTTATGTTATGTGTCCAAAAGAAGATAGTGAGATAATTACTATAAAGAAAGCCTGTCTGATATCAGTGGATGTCTTCACAAAGTATCTTAAAGATCAGATAATGGAAATCATAGATTCTGACAAGGTATATTTTTCAATTCTATATGAAATTTTAGCTAAGTATGGAAAGAAAAATAGAATAAAAACATTACGATTGTATCTTTTTTTCAGAAAGTTAAACATTCAAAGCTAGCAGAAAGTGTAGACACAGCTATCACAAATAAGAAGTATGTAACTGGAGTAGATATTACTCAGGTAGATATGTGTTACCCTGCAATTATACAAAGCGGTGGAAATTATTCACTTAAATTTAGCGCTGTTAGCGATAAAAATACTACTCTCCATTTTGGTGTTATTGTTTGCTCATTGGGGGCACGTTACAAAAATTATTGTTCAAACATAGTAAGAACTCTGTTAGTCAATCCCACAAATACAATTGAGGTATGTAAAAAAAAATAATATGTATTCGTATCACTGAAATCAGATTTCAATTTAATTTATAATACATTTTGTTATAGGATAATTATAATTTTTTGTTACAACTGGAAGAAGAGATCTTAAAAAAGTTAGTTGCAGGAACAAAAATAAGTGAAGTATATGAGGCTGGTATCAAATTTGTAAAAGATGAGAAACCAGAAATGTTAAATCATTTAACCAAGAATTTTGGATTTGCTATGGGTATTGAATTCAAAGAAAGTTCTTTGCTATTGGGTCCGAAAATTCATGCAATAGCTAAGAAGGGCATGGTATTTAATGTTAACGTTGGTCTCTCAAATCTTACTAATCCAGACGCAACTGACAAAGAAGGTAAAACGTACGCCCTTTTCATAGGCGATACGGTTATAGTGAATGAAGGACAACCCGCTTCTAATTTAACACCATCGAAGAAGAAAGTGAAAAACATAGGTATATATGTGAAAGATGATGAAGATGAAGAAGAAGAGGGAAGTGGAAAAGAAAATGAGCCAAAGCCAGAGATCCTAGGACGTGGAAAAAGAACTGCTGTAATAGAATCTAAATTGAGAACGGAGCATAGTTCAGAAGAGAAGAGAAAGCAACATCAAAAAGAATTAGCTCAACAATTGAATGAAATTGCTAAAGCTCGATTGGCCCAGCAGTCTGGTGGTAAAGAACAAGAAAAGATACGTAAATCAACAGTATCTTATAAAAGCTTGAGTCATATGCCACGCGAGCCAGAAGTTAAAGAATTGAAGTTATATGTGGATAAGAAGTATGAAACTGTGATTTTACCTATTGCTGGTATTCCAGTACCTTTCCACATATCAACAATTAAGAACATTTCACAGTCAGTAGAAGGAGATTATACGTATCTTAGAATAAACTTCTTTCACCCTGGTGCAACTATGGGACGAAATGAAGGTGGATCTTACCCTCAGCCTGATGCAACGTTTGTTAAGGAAGTAACATATCGAAGCACAAATACCAAAGAGCCTGGTGAGATCTCTGCACCATCGTCAAATTTGAATACAGCCTTTAGATTAATTAAGGAAGTGCAAAAGAAGTTCAAAAATAGAGAAGCAGAAGAAAGAGAAAAAGAAGATCTTGTAAAACAAGATACTTTAATATTATCACAAAATAAAGGCAATCCGAAATTGAAAGATTTATATATTCGACCAAATATTGTTACAAAAAGGATGACTGGTGGTTTAGAAGCGCACACAAATGGATTTCGCTATACTTCCGTACGCGGTGATAAAGTAGACATTCTTTATAATAACATTAAAAACGCTTTCTTCCAACCGTGCGATGGTGAAATGATTATACTGCTGCATTTCCATTTAAAAGTATGTATCATATTTTATCTTAAACAAATATTTTTTTAATATGTAAGAATAATATTAATTTTTAATGAATGAATGTTATTACTTATGTACATCAATATGTATATATTTATAAATGTTTGTATTTTTTTTAGCATGCTATTATGTTTGGTAAAAAGAAACATGTAGACGTGCAGTTTTATACTGAAGTTGGAGAAATTACTACAGATTTAGGTAAACATCAGCATATGCATGATCGTGATGATCTTGCAGCTGAACAATCGGAACGAGAACTTAGACATAAATTAAAAACTGCTTTTAAAAGCTTCTGCGAAAAAGTGTGTATAAATTTGATTTTATTAAATTATATTTATTGATTTTACATTTATTTCTATTGTGTAATAATATGTATCTCTGTCATATAAAGGTTGAAGGAATGACAAAACAAGAGATAGAATTTGATACACCATTTCGGGACTTGGGATTTCCTGGTGCACCATACAGGAGTACTGTTTTACTTCAACCAACTAGTGGATGTTTGGTTAATTTCACAGAATGGGTAATACACTGCGATGAAACAAAATTAATATTTTAAGGCAAAAAGAATATTACATTAATAATATATTGGATTTAGCCTCCATTTGTTATTACCTTGGAAGATGTTGAATTGGTTCACTTTGAAAGAGTACAATTTCATCTAAAGAACTTCGACATGATTTTTGTTTTCAAAGATTATCATCGAAAGGTAGCGATGGTAAATGCTGTTCCTATGAATATGTTGGATCATGTCAAGGAATGGTTAAAGTAAGTGACATTATTATTTAATGTAACATTGACAGTCTTATTAACTTTATTGTCTTTTATAGTATAATAAAATTTATATAATTATTAATTTTATAATTTCTTGTTTAGTTCGTGCGATATTCGATATTCAGAGGGTGTCCAGTCTTTGAATTGGACGAAAATCATGAAAACTATAACAGATGATCCTGAAGGATTCTTTGATAGCGGAGGATGGACATTCTTGGATCCAGAAAGTGATGTTGAAAATGAAGAAGTCGAAGATGAAGAAGAAGAAGAAGATGATGCATATGAGGTTCGAGATTCGAAATTTAGACAAACAAGAAACTTTTCTAAGTATATAAAAGTGATACATATATTTTATTTAATCTATTTACAGCCATCCGATATGGAAAGTGAGGAAGAATCTGATGATGATTCTGAATATTCTGAAGCTTCTGAAGATACTGATAGTGAAGGTACTTTATCCAAAATTATTGTATTATATTTTTAAATCTTTGCTTTTTGTATTCTCTCTCTCTCTCTCTCTCTCTCTCTCTCT
>Ga0157364_1005457_pt1 | contig 12945 bp, 10 predicted proteins | sample AttsexASBM2_FD_111476 | JGI IMG/M metagenome (GOLD analysis project Ga0157364, IMG submission 111476) | Fungus gardens microbial communities from leaf cutter ant in Ribeirão Preto, State of São Paulo, Brazil - Atta sexdens ASBM2 | ecosystem: Host-associated > Fungi > Mycelium > Unclassified ... | reverse complement strand
GAAATAAATTAATTCTTTCGCGTGCTATTACGTAATTTTAATTTGTAAAGTAATGAATAGCTATAAATCTTGATTAATTACATAAAGTCCATTCTTATCATCGTTGAAAATAGAACGCACGCAGACTAAATTATACGTTTACATTTACTAATGTAAGGTAACAGAAAAGCGAAGTTTCAGTACATTTTATCAATCTATACGATCGCAGCGATGATTTATTAAAAAAAACGCTAATTTATTTCGACATGCAGCGTAAAAAAATAATTTACATAATTTCTCGCATTCGAAATCGTAATTCAATACGATCGAAGCGCGGAAACGGGAGACGTAATACCCGCTAGCAATGTAGTGGAATCCGTTATTGCAAACGATTTGAGAGGAACGCTCAAGAGGATCCTTGATCTCGCGAACGGAACAGGTTACAACGTTCGAAAGCGCAGTAAAATTGCAGCGTAGGGTTTCGGAGAAAACCGGGTGTGCCGTCATGATACCTGTTCCCTCTAACACGCGCGTATACACGCTCGCACACACCTTGCACATCGATTGGGTTTCGGAAATTTCGCGATTCGGGCGAACGATGCGATGGAGCGAAAACCGTAGCGTTACCGAAGGTGGAACTTCCTAGTAAATTGTCCTGGAAAGCAGGGCCACTCGAGTCGGTTTTACTGGCAGGGCTAAATCGAGAAACGATCGGTGCCCTCGCCGATCTTTTTCAATTACTTTTCCTAATGAATTTAATTTAGGAAGCCGTCATTCTTCTCCTTTTTCCCGAGGCAGTCAGTAATCCTCGACTGGTTTCGTCGACGAGGCGGAAACGAATCGACCGCGTTTCTCCGACGCCCGTCGTAAATAGAATTCGTGCCACGGTGAGTATACCAGTTTAGAACGCCTCATCTACCGAGCGTCTGATTGTGATCCCTAGCACTTTTGCCGGATGCTCGAATCATCTCAGTCCAGCTTGAACTTTCGCAGAATCTCATACGTGCGTATTCTACAGCACCATGTTCCAAGAATACTTCGAACTTTATCTAACTTGAATCGGTTATTGCACCGAAGTTGAAACGATGTACGGACAGATTCTAATGTTGGCAAATTTTCAAGAATTAATGTCTCGAAGAAAGCTTATAGAGCCAAGTAAAAAGTTTAAAATAGAATTTCTAAAAGTACGAAGTCATATCATTTATTACAACACACTTATTATGATATAATTAAAAAATTGTCATTGCTGAGCATCAAGTGGAAAGCATCCCGGTTGCAAAAAATCAATTCTCCAGAAGATCGATTCAAGACCGTTTGAAATACAAACTAGGATGGGTCTTTTATTTTAAACTAGTAACAGCAGCAACCCGCAGTGTCTCGACGTCTTATATAAATCTGTTATCGATCAGAACCGAACGCGGTGTTTATACCTCTCGCTACAGTCTTGAATGTGTCCTGTATCGGGACGAAGTGGATGCGTACGATTTACAGGCAACCTGGTAGCTATTTGTATTATCCGCGCGATGTACCATAGATCATCGGCCACGATCTCCGGACATACTTCGGCCGTTGCGAGTTGCACTCGACAAAATGGGATAAGAGCAGTCCATTTGTAAAGGCCGAGCTGAACGTCGGCAGGTGGATAAGAGCAATTTGAGGCTGTCTTTCGTGCCCCCTCTGTCATTCTCCTTTCAAGTCGACGAAGAGAAACGTGCTCCGATGTGAACCTCGGCCGCCAGGAAGTGAAAAGTACGGACCTTTCCTCTCGTCTCTCTTTTTTCCTTCTTTCTCTTTCTTCCCTTCTTAGTGGCCACTTATGCGGCCAATTTTGTCCACGCTTCCACGTACGGTTTCCACGAGCGAGCTTCCCCGAAGCGATCCAATCGTGTCTCCAGCGATATGTACGATACGTCGAGAGCGTGGTTAAACTACAACTTTACAGTACTTTTCTGTTACGAGATCGCTATTTCGCACGCGACATTAGATTTGACAAATAAAATGACGTTATATGTTAATATGTGACTTAACCAAATGGATGGTTTCACTTGCTTTTATGTATTCGATCTTGCTGACAGACTATTAGTTCTCTTCTTTTCAAGTTCCATATTTATACTTGTGATAAGCAGAGATAATGTTTAAGGATATATAGTCTCTCTGGAAAAAGTGACTGGAATTTGAAATTAAAATAAATGTAATTTTATAGTTTCAAGAATAAATCAAATAAGTAAATTATTTATTGTAAGTAAATTATTTATTTGTCTCCGTGATCGTTATAAATATATATTATACACGCTAACAATCGCGAAGGTTCATAAGCAATTTACTTATATTTGAAATTAAAAATTTATACTTTTCGTATAAAAATAAATATACATATGAAAGAGTTCAATAAGGTCAATATTTATATATTTAAAAATATAATTTTATTATTTAAATAAATTTTTTTTTCTTTTTTGAAATTATTTATTAAAAACATATCTATACTTTTTGTTGAAATAATTTTTTATCCAAGTTCTAAAGCGCTCTTAACCAAACTTTTCGTATTTCTTTCAAATATAATGTAAAAAAATTAGTTTTTCATTTTTTTAATACTTTTTTTATTTTGTTAAAAATAAGTATAATACATTCCTTAATTATTGGTGCATAGTATCGAGAGTGATCGAGCATGTTACTGCTACCTATATGTCAAAAAGCCACGTAGGTATATCTGACATGCATTACAATTTGAAAATGTTATTACTTTGGAAAACAAAACCGCGGGCTTTTAAATATCTCAAAGTTTTATGGTACAAGCGCACGTCGAGATCAAACATTTAAATACAATCTTGACTAAAAGCTCGCTGTCGAGCGATCATAAATGAAGAAACAGAGATATAAACTTGAAGCTTGGCCGTATACTTTTAGATTTGCGAGTATGTTTCATCGAGTAGTGAAGCGAGTGCTGGGAACAGGCGAGTGTCATAAATTCGATCGCAACGGCGTGAACATCCTCCATCGTTTCTGGATTTCGTACTGGCGAACACACCGTCCAAAGTGTAGCGTGCTGAAGTGCTCGCTCGTAAATGATCGCGATTCACGCAGTAAGGTAGCTCATAAGTATAGAACACCGTTATCACGACGTACCGTGACTGAATCGTAGAGAAGTCGAACTCGAAAACCGGAAATGATGGCGCGGCAGGGGTTGAAGCGGATGCAGGTTGCACAAGTGGCATTGAAGGAGGTGTCAAGAGACTCGCAGGAAGGGAAACTAGGAAAATATAGGGAGAAACCGACGGAGAGGAGACGTGAAATTCGCACGAGTGGCAAGCAAAATGTCGCATGCAAGTTGCAGAATGTAAAATCGGAACAGAACTGTCAAAGAGGAACTGCACTTGATTGAAGTTTGCGACGAATAGGGGACGACTCCATTATTAAGTTAAATACTCTTGATTTTACGAAGCGTCGAAAGAGATGTGAACACTAATTATAGTCGTAGGATAGCAACTAATATAAACTTAATTTAAATAAAAGATTAGTCAACGCAGCGACTATTAGATTTTTAAAATTGAAATTTTGATAAGTTAATAATTCTCGAATTGTCAAGTACTTTCGATTTTCTTTGAAGTCACTGCGTCGTAATGAAAGCGTCGGTATTTGCCAGGTACTTTCAACGGTTTCCTCTTTGCCTATTTGCATATGGAAAAAGCCCCTGTCTTCGTCAAGCATTTCTCTTGCATTTCAAGAAAGTAGTTAATTCGAAATTATTTGTATCGTGAGAGTTTCTTGAATCGCAACCGTAATATTCTGTAGATTTTCATTAAGTAAATTTCCAACAATTTATCTTATTTTAATTTATTCTGCTATTTGAAATTAAATAATTAAATAATTTTTGTCATCTATAAATTATACATAAATGACATTATAAAACAGCAATCAAACATTCGCTATTCAGTAATATATTTATTTTAATTATAATTCTTTATACTTTCATCTTTGATATCATTATTTTGCACTTTTGATCATTGTTTTACAAATATCATTAATTTTATTAATTCATTTTCTCATTTAACCTTCCATCGACAATGTGAAATTTTTACTCTTCATCTGCAACTTGAGTCTTTAAATTTTAGTGCATTTTTATATTATGTTTCGGATTGTATAAAAATCTTAAAAATTCTTCTACACACTTGTGAAAAATTTTAATAACAAGTTTTTATCATAGAAGTTAAAGTGTATTTTACTTCTCTCATTTTTTCTAGATTTAAATTTATCTACCAAAATTTTCACAATAAAAAAATCAAGGCTTTAAAGTTCCACATTGAGAATCAATATTAAATCATGATTGCTAGTTAAGCACTGAAAATAATCATTGTGTGACACATCGCACATCCATACAGACATAACTACAATTGGATTTACATCTACAAAACTTTTGCATTAATTATAACTGTATTATGCTGTTTTTTTATCTTTTATTTTGTTGTATGACAGGGGACATGAGGATGATCTAATCGAAGCGTTTGTCCGATTTTACAATTTATATTGTAATATTTCCATCATAACTCCTTTGTAATTTACAATTTATGATATTACTTAATTAGCATTAAAATTTAGTTTGGCTCAGAACCTTTTAATTTTATTGTTTGAATTATTCAAATTTATTGAAACCCTTTATAATTCAATATTCATTTAATTTTAATTATAATTATTTTTATCTCATTTCTATGTTACTGATCACATATTATAAATATTTAACGCGTGACTATTTTTTGTATATTTTTTTATTACATCATTCAGAAGATTCCCGTTACAAAATTTGGCGAAAGTATGTATAGCGAAACTTTCGAGTAAAATCGTATGCGAGGAGTTCCTTGTATGAGCGCGTTTGTCATAAAGTCTCCTATTCATGATAACTTTCGAGAGTCACTGTCGAAACGGACTAGTCCAGACCTTTGCAGAGTTGGAACGTCTGCAGCAATCGTAAACAGATTTCTAGTCGCTGTATTTATTATGTACGAGTTTGCCGACTGATCCTGATCAAGATATATTCAGCGCTTTACCGAGATATTGCCATGGAAAGTTCCTCTTGCGATTTCGCTTAGAGACGTTTATTGCGTGTCAAAACAGCCTAAGCTGCAAAATCTCTTAAACAGTGTCGCATTAGAAATGCATGAGAAAGAAACACGAGTATATATTTTTTTTTAAATCATTATTATCTTTTCATGGCATTTAAAGTACACGCGTCCTATGCGTGTCGAGGCGAAATATCGAACTCACGCGGTATTCGAGGGTGGAGAACAAAGGGTAAGCGAGATTCGCCGAGGGAGCTTCCAGCTTTCGGCGTTACACTGCCGTCCGGTGTAAACATTTACCGATCGTACGCAAAGCCGGTGCCGATGGCTGTAGGTTGAGCAAACTTCGCAAACTGAATATATCTATATATATATCTATATATATATATATATATATATATATATATGTGTGTATGTATGTATACGATCGCGCGTGGGTGGTTTATCGAGGTATCGTCGTCCAGTGCATACGTAAGCGCCGTGATTTGGTAGCATGTCCATTGTTATACCGCGAAATCGACCTTCTATCCACAGGGAACGACGAGGGTGGTCGAAATGAAATAAACCTACTGACAAAACAAAGGGGCTGCGTACGTGCGTGCGTATATCTCAGTGGCGTAGAGTTGAAAAATAATCTTGAAGAGCGCAAAGAGACATCTTATTTTTTTAATAATAAAAGATAAAAATAATTCTTTCGTTAATGTCACTGTTAATATTTCTTATTATCATTTTAATATTTTTTAAATTATTATTAATAAAATGCACTAAGATAATATATGGTAATAATATTAATTTAAAAAATATTGAAATAATATTCATTAGCTCATTTATCTATAGGTTTTTGGAAATCTAGGATGTTATAGGGCGTTTTAAAAATGAAGAAATTATATAATTTAAACAATCGTATTTATGATGCAATTTTTTAAATCATTGAAACTGAAAATAGCAACTATCAACGTACTTATAAGGTCATTGTCTTCTTAACACGATATGATTAATAACATTATTATAACATATTTGTCATTCATAAAATATTGATAGTATCTTGTCAGTGTAACTGTAAATCTAATCAGAGGCGTGTAAAAGAAATTGTATTCATTAGGTTAAGAAGAAAGAGATTGGCCTCGAAGATCACAAATCTCTGAGTGCAAATTTTATAAACGCAATTCTGTTTTACAATAATATTAGTTAAGAAATTATTTTTATGATATATTGGAATAAAAAAAAATAAAACGTCTCTTTGTGACCTTCAAGATAGTATATTAGTATATGTTAGTATAATAATATTATTCTTTATTTTCTATCTATATCTCATTTAGACTTACAATTAAGGAACACAGAGCCATCCTTGCATCTATTATAGTTTTGGTAGTTCTTGAATATGTGTGTATCTATACGCGCAAATGTAAAGCGAACTTCGATGGAAACTTGGATGTAATACAAGTAAAAAAGAAAGCGTGGCAGGAGAAGTCGAAACGAAGCATTTGCTCATACGACGATACTTTCGATGTACTTACCGATTGAAGAAAGTTTTAATAGGCGAGCATTTTCAAACACGACGGAGTTTTACATTCTTAATGACGATGAAAAAAATAATCTCTACTTATTGTTAAAACTTTAATACTTTATCGATGCGGAACATGGTTGTTGTATAAATAACGATTGCTTGTAATAATCAAATTCTGGTTATAAGTCCTCAAATGGATCAGGTAACTATTAACTGACTAATGTTCGAGCTTTTAGCGGACTAGTGAAATATTCATACATTATTTATGTCATTCATCACAGCTTGACAGATCTGTTATGATATGATCTGTATATGATTTATTTATAAACACTTAAAATCATCAAAATTTAGATATTTTATTAAAAATTTGTTTAATAACATATCATTTTGATATTTTGCTATGAAAATTCGAATTGAAAAATATTAAATTAAAAATAAAAATAGAAATATAATATTAAAGATTAAATTTTGCATTAAAATATCTGTCATCATTACAGACATATATGTATCTATAGAAATATATATATATATATATATATATATAATATATATATTATATATTTTTCTCGGGAAAAGAAATGCTTTAAAAAAAATATTTCACTGGTTAAATAAGCCATTTTACATCTTTTTTTATTCGTTTTTTATTTCTCAGCTCTTGAAATATCCGAAGCTGTTATTCAAAGACAATAACGCATAGATTTCCGGATGACATGCTAAATTTTCTCTTTCACGTTTTCTCGAATTTCGCATCCGTTTTGGCATCGCTTGTCGAGTACTATATTGACTAGGATCGATAATTTATGCGAAGACCAGCGGCGAATAGCAGCTTTATTTCGAACTCGATGGACTATACAAAAAACAGTTAAATAAAAAACATCGGAGCTTTCTCATATTGATGCTATCCATTCTATCTTCCACAATATTCAACAACGGGAATCGAAAGTTTAACTTAAGCATAAAAAGGTATGATATGTATAAATTTCTGATGAGTTAGATCACAAATGAAAAGGCCATTATTTCTTTCGATACTATCGCGCAATAATAAAATGCGAAATACTTCTATCATATCTATTTAAATTACGTTTTGTTTAACGAATCGCAAATTGCTACGTCATGATAAAATGCTTAAAATGTGAACAAATAAAAAAAAATGTTTTGGGATATTTCATCCGATTTGTCATTTCTTTTTTTAAAGAAATTTACTTGACGCTTCATACGAGTCTACGCATTTATAGACTCGCTGGTAAATTTTCGCTTGTTCCACCGACATGTATTTTTTATTACGTTTAAAAAGGACATATGTGTATGTACGCTTGAAAAATGTATTATATAATTATATATTCATAGCACTTGTTATTTTGCTAAATTTTGGTGAAGTTTGTCAGAATGAAAATATATGTAATTAATTTTATGACAGTCCATCTAATTTTACGAAATATATAAAATCGAGTAGAAAAAAAATTTCAACTGACGATAACGATTTATTCTTGTACGAGCTTTTATCTTGTTTGCCTTTTTATTATGCAAAAATTGGCGTAACGATCATAATGACAAGCGAATGTTACATTTTCACTGCAAACATTTTGTATCACGAACTTTATATTATGGTTAAAAATATGTAAAAATGATTTTCTCGTTTATACGGCAAATAAAATAACTAAAACAGCAGATTTTTCTCGTCAAGAGCATTTCTCTCTGGAAAATATTAAGACAAGACGGTACTCGAAAACATGCTTTTTTCGCTTCTACCGCTATTTATCAAATATATTTCGGATTATATATATAATATATAAACCTCATGAACTCTAATGCGAGACGTGGAGCTGACCCTAGCTGATCTAGTCAGGTCGATATTGGATATATATATATATATATAAATACGAATAGAATATCGATAATATCGCAAATACATCGACGACCGATGTAAACGAGGCTAGCATCGAAAGTCACATTTATGCGGGTCGATTCGCGTATATACGGCATACAATGTTGCCGCGGGATTTATGCGGAATATTTTTACCTACTGCGAAGCGCTGGCGAGATACCCCGATGCGTACAAAGGGTGGATCCGAGTGCACCACGACTTCCGTAAGCGTTACGATGCACCGTTCCGCGCGCCTCACCGCGATGCGGTGTGCTTCGAGGTGATTCGTTTCGTGCCGGGGAAAGAAAAGGAAAAATCCCTTGAAGAACAACGTGGATATACGGAGACACCGATTTCTTCGGGAAGTAGAGCGAAGTGACTGCGGAATTTCTACGGAATTCCCCACGCTGCTGCCGTCGAATAACGAATTGCATTCAGGATAACGTCGGCGCGATTTTTCCTACGATTGGGAATTACGTGAATCTCCGTACCGTCACTAAAAGCCTGCTGTGGAATTTTGTAGCGTTGGATTAGCTGGATCACTAAAGGGTGAGGAGATTTTGTGAGGATTGAAGTGAGCTTTTTCAAACGGACTTTAAGCGACATCGAGAATGGTGGAATTGTTTACATCATAGGTTCATTTAAACAAAACCTCCCGCCCACTTTGTAATTCGCGTTGTTAGGAGAAGTGACCCGGCTAAACGCATTTTAGGCTACCCGAGTAGAAAGGCTCACGGCGAAACCTCACCAACCTCTGTGCTTTAGTAATCACCAGTCAAGCATGAACCAATGCCAGCCTTTGATGGAAGTATTTCATTAAACTTATTATTAAAATAATCCAACTAAAAGAATCCAAAAAATATGAGCGTAGAAATCACGATTTAAGACAAAAAGTCTATCGTTTCCTTACTTCAAAAGTGACTACTCAAACAATTAAGTTTTTCAGAAAAAGGAAAAAATTCTTTAATTTAACAGAAAATTGTTGACTAATCAAATAATATCGATAAAAAAATATAGAAATCTGATCAAATATCATTTTTATTATTTTTGTTTCATAACCATTAAAAAACCATCCTTTTCGAATTGCGATTATTTTTATTCTACAAAATTATAACAATAATTTATCAAAAATGATGTAATTCGAAATATCAATAATTTATATTTACCAGCTAGCTAAAATAACTAAAACAATCTCTTCTTCAAACTTCGATAAAAACTGTCTTAACTCTAAATGTTCTCTGTAGAAGACTCTTCTTTTTATTTATAAAAATGACACAACTTAAAATACGTCACTCTTGTAGAAGGTATTATGATCTCTTTTAAAATCTTGACAATGACATGAGTGCTATTTGATGGATTGTGAAGTTAAGTTAGTTTCATGTTACTTTTCGTGATTGACAAATTACCTAGTTTATGGTAATAACTCAAAAGTCATATTTTTTGAGTTATGTCACTTTCGAAGTAAGGGAACGATACAATAAAAGGGCGGAAGACATAGAAATCAATGATGAATAGTATTCTTTTCCGAAGATAGTGACACATAGCGAAAGCGCACACGGCGTTACGCGCCACATTACGTCCATTTATCCATCAACGCGACGACAGTATCCCCGTCTTCCGGTCGTGTTGGTTGATCCCCTTACCCTCTGTGCAAACGACAACACCGCTAACGGCGGCGTCTTTGTCCGAGGTGCAGCGACGTAGAAATTGCTTCCACAATATTAATACGTCCGATAATCTCGCAAGGCTCTGTTTTCCGTGCAGATACGTGGCTCGCGGTAATCCCGCGTATAGTTTCCGGCTATAACGGCAGGCTTTCATTAAGCGCGCGCTGCCACTGTCCCGCTTTATTCTACTGTGCTGTTCGTTTATGTTGCACATCCGCGCGTTGGCGGTCCGCGGCGCCGAGGCGCACGTTATTACCGTCTGTCCCAGACATTTTAACGTTTGATACCGTTCTCCGTTACGTTTTAACACGCCCGACGTAACCACGCGCCCGCGGCCGCGGACGCAGCTTGACACTTAGGAAGACCCGCAAGCACATTATACAGGATACTGCGGAAACGTATATACCTTTAATCCAGATAGGATTTAGTCTTCATTGAGAAATTAATCGTGATTGTGAAATGGATATTCTTTTCCATGCTCACTCATTTTTACGAGAGTAAAATTTCTATTTTAATCGAGCATGTTGAACATACACAAATTATCGCAAAATAAGACAATTTTAAATATTATCCGATATGCAGGAATAATAATGTCGTATATATAATAATATTATTTACATGGAAATGTTGGAAGATTCAATTGTCAGAAGTTAGATCTTACTAGAAGCAAGATATAGTATTGGAACTCTATAGAAACTAGATTTTACTGATGAACTGTCAAGCTATCGTATGAAATTTCCTTGACATGCTAGCAATTATTTCTTTTTTTTTTTTTTTTTGAAAAAAAAATGTTTCCAATCTAACTAATAAAAATCAGTTTAGTACTTTATAAAAATATAATGTACAATGAAAAGAACGACTTCATGAAAATATCTAAAAATTTAGCTAGATACAGGTCTAAAAATAATTTTATCGGACTATTAAAATAACTAGATATATAAAACGCTTATATATTAATGATCCTGTAAAATGGTTTCACATTTTAGAATTTAAGTGTCCTACATACAATTATTTTGATAATCCAAACAAATTATATTTAGATTTGCATATTTAGCTTTATATACTTCACTAAAACCGTTTCCTTTCTATAATATATCATAAATTATAATGTTATTTATTAATCATAATTCGATAAAAATTTGCTGCAAGGCTTACATATAGAAGTCGTAAATTTAACAGATTTAATTTTATCAGATTTAATTTTAGAGGATAAGTTAGAGTTGAAGTAAATTTACTGATGTTCCAAAGGCAAGTGCGCGACGGACTTAGACTATCGATGGAGACTGTCGATATGCAAAATGGATTGTGATTATATGGATGAATGATTATTGGATGTCGAACTGGCGAATTGTACGTAAGATGCTGACAAAGTATGGGACATTTGTATACAGGAGAAGAGTGAACAGGGACGGGGAATAGAGTTTAATATTACGATGATCTTGTTGAACGAGAATAAAAAAACGTTGCCTAACGCGCAAAGATCGAACGTAGCTGGGGCCGTTTCGTTGCCCACGGCGCTCCATTTACTATTCCCATAGGGTACCGAGAAAACGCTTATACGAGCTGCCATTGTATTAGGGTGCCGTTGCCTCGGGGTCTTCTATCTATCATCGAGCATCATGCTGGGATCGCAACCCTCGAGTTTGCGCACTTACCGCGTCGCGAGATGCCGTATTGCACCCCATTGCGATTGCATCGAGTTATATTCTCTCGCAGTAACGAAGTAGCGTCCATAACACATTTATTATATAGCGTGCACATTATACAATTGCATAATACTAAAATAGATCGCACTTGAACAGAGGGGAGGGAGAACCTGACTCTCAAGTTAAAATACTCTCAAAATGATAACGATGTTTCAGCATCGTTAAAGAAACGATTAAGATCATCCATCATAGTGTTTAAAATAATTCTTTTTCTCTTTCTATCAAAATATTATACATGCGATATAATTGCATAATGTTAAAATAAATCGTACTGAATGTAGGAGGAAACTTAATCTTCAAGTTAAAATACTCTCAAAATGATAACGAGTTTTGATGTCGTTCAAAAATTTCGATTAAGATTATCTAGCAGTTATATTTTGATATAATCTTTTTTCTTTTGCTTATCCAAAAATATAATATAGTAATGTAATTATTATAATTATTATAATTGAAACACGATTACATTTTTTTTCTGATTATTTTTATATAACGGAAACGAGCCGACGGCGAATTTCCTGTTAGCAAGGATTAAGAGAATCTTTTTGCCTTCTGAGAGTCGTCGTTGGAAAATCTGCATTGGAAGTTGGAGAGGATTAGAGCAAAGTAGAAACTACCGGGTGGTCGTAATTTGTTCGTAAAGTGCCGCGCGGACTGGTGTTAACCGTAATGCACAGCGTTATACATAGTCGGGTTAGTAACTGTAATAAGTGAGAAAGGGGTAAGCGAAAAACGCAGCCGTTCGCGAACTAAAGTATGGCGTGGGATATTAAAAGAAAGAAGTTGAATCGAATGAAATCTCGATATATGTGGTGGAACGGATAGGTAAACGCTCCTGCATTTTATTCGCGTGCGCATCCAAGGTAAAAGGATAACTTTTAACAATCGATTCAGAGTTACGTAAATTCGAACCTTTCATTTTAAAATCGTGTAATCCAATTTCTAAAGAGTAAAATTTAAATAGAAACATGTACAATCGTAACGAGACAGAGATGTTCAAATGTAACGAGATAGAATTAAAAGTATAAATTAAGTAAAATATGTAAGAATATAATATATATATATATATATATATATATATATATATATATATATATATATTTTTTTATTTTTTTTTTTTTATATATATATTATTTTTTTTTTAGTATCTCTTTTGTGTTTATTTTTATTTCAT
>Ga0157364_1005456_pt1 | contig 12945 bp, 10 predicted proteins | sample AttsexASBM2_FD_111476 | JGI IMG/M metagenome (GOLD analysis project Ga0157364, IMG submission 111476) | Fungus gardens microbial communities from leaf cutter ant in Ribeirão Preto, State of São Paulo, Brazil - Atta sexdens ASBM2 | ecosystem: Host-associated > Fungi > Mycelium > Unclassified ... | reverse complement strand
ACTGACATTTTCAATCGAGAATAACTTTATGATGCAGACACAAATCGATAACTAATGTTTCTATGAGGTTATGTTGACAGATGCCCAAGTTTATTGTATGACGTCTATGATCTATTTATTTCGATCACCACTTATCGCTAAAGCCATCTATAGGAAAACGGCGGAAGCAAAGTTGTACACTTAATATATTTGCGAACTTATATATAATAAATACACAAGGAAATTTTTGATTGGACTTTATAGGAAGTTTATAGGAAAATCATTTGAGCTTAATCCTAATGCAATTTAATGTTTATTAGACAAGAATGCATTCATTTGCATATATATTTGGATTACATTTTCTTACATTCTTGTTAGAGACTTCAACATAAATATTTTTCAAAGTAATATTATAAGTATATGTAGTTACTTGAAACCTAAATTAAAAAAAAAAAAACGTTAAATATATAAATGCTATCTCAATACTACTGATGCTATTCTTTTTCAATTTGCGACTAGCGGATCTTTCTGTAGATTTCAGCTCACAAGAACACACCTCCACGAAGTCGTAAAACTAAGTGGAGTGTGGATTCTTTTTGGATGTTGTAATCAGAAAGAGTTCTGCCATCTTCCAGTTGTTTGCCGGCGAAAATCAGACGCTGTTGATCCGGTGGAATTCCCTCTTTGTCCTGAATTTTGGCCTTTACGTTTTCGATGGTGTCTGAAGCTTCGACTTCGAGGGTAATGGTTTTACCAGTGAGAGTTTTCACGAAAATTTGCATTCCTCCTCGAAGACGCAGAACCAGGTGAAGCGTAGATTCTTTCTGAATGTTGTAGTCGGAAAGAGTTCTGCCATCTTCCAGTTGTTTACCGGCGAAAATCAGACGCTGTTGATCCGGTGGAATTCCCTCTTTGTCCTGGATTTTGGCCTTCACGTTTTCGATGGTATCTGAAGCTTCGACTTCGAGGGTAATTGTTTTACCGGTGAGAGTTTTCACGAAGATTTGCATTCCTCCTCGAAGACGCAGAACCAAATGAAGGGTAGATTCTTTTTGGATGTTATAGTCTGAGAGTGTCCTACCGTCTTCCAACTGTTTACCAGCAAAGATCAAACGTTGCTGGTCAGGAGGAATGCCTTCTTTGTCTTGAATCTTAGCTTTTACGTTTTCTATTGTGTCAGAGGCTTCAACTTCAAGGGTGATGGTTTTACCAGTGAGAGTTTTCACGAAGATTTGCATTCCTCCTCGAAGACGCAGAACCAGGTGAAGTGTAGATTCTTTCTGGATATTATAGTCTGAGAGTGTCCTACCGTCTTCCAACTGTTTACCAGCAAAGATCAAACGTTGCTGGTCAGGAGGAATGCCCTCTTTGTCTTGGATCTTAGCTTTTACATTTTCTATTGTGTCAGAAGCTTCAACTTCAAGGGTGATGGTTTTACCCGTAAGAGTCTTTACAAAGATCTGCATGCCTCCACGAAGACGCAGAACAAGATGAAGCGTAGATTCCTTCTGAATGTTGTAGTCAGAAAGAGTTCTGCCATCCTCTAGTTGCTTTCCAGCAAAGATCAAACGTTGTTGATCTGGAGGAATACCTTCTTTATCTTGGATCTTAGCTTTGACATTCTCGATAGTGTCGGAAGCTTCCACCTCAAGGGTGATGGTTTTTCCAGTGAGGGTTTTTACAAAGATTTGCATGATGAATCTGTAAATAACAAAAAACATATATAATATTATATCATAATAGTGCAAGTCTAATATAATCTTTGTATCATTAATAGTAAAATTCTATCACAATATAATAATTATATGCTTTCTATTTTATTTGGACATAAGCTGATAAGTGTCATTTTGCTTTTGTTATTTATGAAATGACAAGAAAAATATTTGGATTGATTTGTGTAAATGAAAAGCATCCATTAAAAGTTTTAGCTGCAAAAATATAAGTTTAAAAAGAATAAAAAGATTTAATTCAGTGTAGAAAAAATAAGAATGGTAATTTTACAGCGTTTAATTCCAACAATATTCTCACAAATAAAATTATCTTGAATGTTTCTATTTATCTAGCAAATGAGAATGGATTAAAATGGATTGAAATTTTTTTTCTGTCTACGTATTTTAAATAGCGAATATTTTTTTTTGCATTTAATTGAATTCAATTGATGCAATTGGATTGAAAAATTGTATTTTCTATTCAAAATTTTAAATTGAATAATATTCATAAATATGCACAAAAAAAGCTAATATTATTTTTAGATTGAAAGGCATAGAGATATGCTCCATGCAATTCCTATAAATAAAAATGCATTCAGGATTGAAAAGCATTCATTTTAACATTCGTGAATCAATATTTCTGAAAATCTAAATCTAAATTCATTTCAATCCATTCTTGTTTGCTGAGTAGTAACATAAATATTCCATCTTTCTCAGCATTTAATGAGTGACAAAAATAGAAAAATACTTATGTCATCAAATAGGAATATCCTTTTTTTTCTTTTTTATACAGATTTATATATTTTGAGTCGACCTTTATAATGTACATCGTAGATTCCAATTGAAATCAACTTAACGGTATAAATGCTTCAAAGCGTTAACGAAGAAATTAGGTCAGACACGTACGCTTCATAGCAACGAACGATTTGCAGGTCACATTCTCTACAAAGCATCTGTTCACATAATGGCGGCCTTCCAAGACAAAATAATTTCCAACATTCTTCTCTGTGACACTCTATCTACTAAATTTAATATAGGACAAACCTAAAGTGTTATTTTACGGGTTCAAGATAAACGAACAATTTAAATCTTGCAAATCTAATGTAATATAATCGATTACAAGGTACGACGAGAAAGGAATTATTAACTTGACAAAATGGAAGGACTTATGACGTCGACAGAAAGCAGAAATTTCTAATCTGCGCAACAGTATACAATGATGAAACGGATAATCATCAATCGCTTACCTGAAATCGAAATGATTCGCAGCTACTGACTCGCAATGCAACCCAGAATCTTCGATAAAAGAAATATATGAACGTATATGAACAAGCGTTTATCGGATCAACTTTAACCAACTCTCTGAGCTCTCTGCTCTTACAAAATGTTGCAGTATAGAAACGCAACGAAAAAATAACACCTGACAATCTGACGAGAACATTTCTTGCGCATGCGCCAAACGTGTCAATGACTGATAGGATAAAGTGCCTCCCCTCTAAGCGCCTCTGGAGGTCTGTTCTTTATTCTGTCTGAACTGTCTGAACTGGTGCGCGAACAGTGCAATAGGTTTGTTTGTCTTGCTCAGGAGTTTCGCACAATAAAAGAAACAGGGAACAGAGAATAAGAATTTCGACTTATCAGAAACTGTGTATTCCATAATACATGATTTCTGATAGATTGAAATTCTTATTCTCTGTTCTCTGTTCTTTTTATTGTGCAAAGCTCTTTAAGGCTTAAACACAGTATAATATATACAATATATATAACAATATATATCTATCTCATTTTAAGTGTAAATAAGTGTAAAGGTTTAAACACAATAGACACAGGCAACAGGGAATAACGAGCCATCCAATCAGAGCTCTGGAGTGTAAGTTCGATATTATATTCCAGAGCTCTGATTGGACGGCTCATCATTCCCTATTGCCTGTGCCTATTGTGTTTAAGCCTTTACACTTATTTACACTTAAAATGAGATAGATATATATTTGACGCTGAAAAGAGAGAGCGAGCTGAGCTCACTGTACGTGTTTCAATATTTACTGTTAGTACTAAAAATCTATAGTACACGTGACGTCAACTTTAGACTTTCAGAACTGACAGTAAATTTTAAAATATAGTCTATAATAAGTCTCCTACACACAGAACGCGGCAACGCTTGCCATGCGGCGAAAATTAGTGCGATATCCAATCAACGTCTCGCTTGCTCGGAAGTAACAGATATGTAACTTCCACCGTGCGACAAAAGTTGAACTCAATCAAACTTTTGTCGCGTGGCGGAAGTAATATTACATCATTTCTAGAAGATGTGCAAGGTAAAGTCGACTTAAGAACATAGAATTATTTAGTTAGTGCGATAATTTTTGCCGCGCGGCAAGCGTAGCCACGTTCTGTGTGCGGGAACCAATAAACACACTGCCCGATCTTTAATTATTACCGTATTTTGAACATTGTTCGAACACGTTCATGTTGTTTTCCTCTGGTGAAATTTTTTTTAAAAATATCATATAATTTTTTTAGAACTTTTATTTAAATTTCAGGATTTTTCAGAATTTTTGTATAATTTCATACATTTTAGAAAATTTCTCTTTTTATATTAATCGAAACAGAGGAAGAGTATAAGGAAAACTATATATTCATGTCTTTTCTAGAATTCTTTACATAATATGTGAATTCTGAAATATTTTGAAATTTCTCGTTTTATAATTTCTAAAATAAACTTACGAAATCTAGAGAGTTTAATAATATATAATTTTTCAAAAATTCATATATTTAAAACCTAACGAATTTCTAAAAATATTATATATGAGCTAAAATGATAGATAATAAAAAATATTGTATATTATGAGATAACAAAATATGTGAGAAATTTTTTTTGTTAAGGTCGATATGATTTTTAGATATGATTAAAAAATCGAGATTTATTCCTTAACGAATGCTTTATGTTACGAATAGCAAAAATTCGAGGAAGAAAACGTAATAGCAAAAGGAACAGATGAATTATTTCTCGAGGAACTTTATTGAAAGAATTTCTCCAGTAAGCAAGAAACATTTTAGGACATTTCTGCAACATTTTAGGAACGTTGTAACGTTTGTTGATGAAAAGTGTCCCTTACTTATTATATACTGAGATGTCATTTAGACATGTCTTCATGTTGCGAATGTCACATGACTGTAAACAATATGTAATTTGCTTCCTACTTCTTAAGTCTGAATATTATATTTTCTAGAAATTCCAAAGCTCCTTTCGTTCTGTAAATTTGTGTTGTTTCATAAAAAGATATCGATCGATTGTAACTTTACTTTCTTCTTCAATTTCATTATAGAATTGGATTAGCATTAATGGAGCAAGTGAAAATTTTAAATAAATATTATATTAATCTAAATTATGATGATAAAAAAGAAAAAGTGAGTATGTATAATAATACGTGCAGTGTATAATAATACATTGTCGATAATTTGTAAGATTTAATATTATTGCTAAAAGAATCTTCATTTTTTGTATGTAACTTGTAATACTGCTTTATGTACGTATTTTTAGGAACTATTGAAGAAGGTAAATGATATATTTGATACGATAAATAGATATAGATTTAAATATGATGATAAAATGGTAACGAGGTAAATAAAGATAAAATTTTAAAATGGAAATAATAAGAGATATAGAGGTTGCTTTCATCTTTGTTAGTTTAATGTTCTCATTTCTGCAACAGATTGCAGATACTGGCAGAGACAATATATCAGAACATGCCGTTTTTTTCATCTGTTTTTAAACACATAGATGTGATTACTTCTATTTTACACTATTTAACTGAGTATTCTTATATAATCGCTAATGAAGTAACAACTTTAGGTACCTACAGTAATATTATTCTCGCATTTGCAATTGAAAAATATTATTTATATTATTTATATTTTTAGTTTTTTTTCTGATAAGTAAGAATAACAGATAACATAATAACGAACGTATTAAGTTGATTATTTATGAAAATTTTATAACTTCTATATACTTTTAATGTTTTTGTAGACTACGTTTTTGATGATATACCCAGTTTGTTAACGGTTACACTCACCACAATATGTACAGGATCTGTGATGCGTTCATTTTTTCTAAATTGTTTTATGTAATTATATATAAAAAATTCTCTTCACTAATGTAGTTATTTTCATACTTATTTATCGAGTTTTTATATTAAAATTAATATTTTATAAATTTTTTTCTAATATCTTTTTCTATATTTTTTTAGAGATATATCACAGAATATTATGGACCTATATTTTGAAATAAATTCTATTATAACAAACGGTAACAAAGAAACGTTTATTCATAATGTATATTGGATATTTTCCAACAAAGACAGTTGATATAATTATAACATAGAAAATTGTTTCATCCTTATTGTTCAATATCCTTATTGTTCAATAATAAACAAAGATGAAATGATTCACTGGATCTACTCACTGTGTCATCTGTCTCTTGCTGGAAAATACCCATTGTGTTATTTAATGTGTATTATTTATAAAAATATGTTTTTGTCTTATAATTAAAATTTTTTATATAAAATGTATTTATACAGACAAATCTTATACAAGGAATGAAATGATAATCTTAGACGATTCGGATTTATATGCAGTTATTAATTGTTTAATAATAACAGACCATTTTCCTTTACATAAAATATGGGTGCAAAAACGAGTAAATGAGAAATTTATATGGCTCATAAAGAATTATCGTTCTGAATTATCCATAACTATTGATACATTTCAATCATTGAAAGATATTCAATTTTTTCCATGTGATGACAAAATAAATGTAGTATCTATATGGTCAGAAGATATTGTAGCTGCGAAGAATTTTGCATTATCTATAAATGTATATTATTTAAATTATTTAAAAATAGTATGTTGCCGAGAATTATTTTGAATTTCATTAAAATTCTTTTTCTATTCCATAATTATTCAGAGGCATCTAATATTTATAAATAGATATATGGATTTCTATGGTAGTACTATACTTTGGATTTATAAACATCTGTCTACACTTCAAATGAGAACTGAATATGTGATGAATTCGTTGAATATTAATGAATCAATTAATCAAGAATCCAGTATGAATATGGTACAGTTATCATCTGTAAAAATAAACGATATTTCTATAGGTGATCTTTTTTATGATGGTGCGTGGCAAAAGCCCATAAAGGGCATGTATTGGAAGCATAATAACAGTTTATGGGCAAATGCAACACAGTAAGAATGCACACATTTTCTTAATATTTAAATTTTATTAGATTAATTGAACATATTATAATCTTTACTTAAATTTAAAAAATTTTTTTAAATATCAAACTTTTAATCAGTTAATGTATATATTGTTATTATAGCATCGATATAAAAAAATGCTATCAATCTGCTAGGAAAGGATTCGAAACTTGGAGTAGTATGTCTATTAAGGCTAGAATACAAATATTATCTAAATTTATACCCATATTAAAATTAATTGGGTAAATAAAGTTATCGAAAACAGTTTTTATATATGTCTATACTATATCATTTATATATATATACACATACGTATATTTGTTTATTATTGATAACTTATTAGCAATTATTTCTTCGTTTTTCATTTTTAGAAAATTTGTATTAGCAACTATAGTAGAAAGATGGATAAAAATTCCATATCTCTTCGAAAGTATACAAGGACACATTGAAAATGAAATAGAAGTATTGTATACTCGTAAGCCATTAGGTGTTATCATACTTAAAGAGGAAAATGAAAATATTTTGTTTTTTCGATTGATGCAAACTTTAATTACTGGCAACTCTGTCATTGTAATGTTTGATGCAAACTTGTGTAATCCGTCATCATATTATGACATGTTTTCGACGTGTGAAATACCTCCAGGTGTTATAAATTTATTATCACATGAAAATACAAGTACGCTAGAACCTAAATTATGCTTAGAAGATTATACAACGTACACAAATAGATATTTTTTAAAAGGAACTTCGTTAGATGCATATATTATTCCATTTAAAAAACTTACTTTACCAAATGTAATTATAAACCCTTTTCAATAATTTGGTAATGTATGGCATGGATGTAGTGTTTGATATATACTAAAAATATAAACATCTTGATACATTTATTTTAATATTATGATTTCAGAAAAATATTTTGTTGTTTAATTAACTGGTTAAAGTAAAGATCAATAATTTATAGATAATTGTATTTCATTTTGTAAAAGGCTATAAATATTCATTCAGATTATGTCTTTATTTATGTATTTTTATTTGTATACGTATGTAAAAAATTATAAAATTATTACTATAGAATTAATGCTTTCATGTTTCTAAAATGAGTTTTCTGTAGATATTAATTTTTAATAATTAAAAAAAAAAAATTTTATAGTATATTTTTTATCTTTTTAAATATTTCATATACAGATATAGATATTTCATATGCAGTATAGAAGTATTTATTTAGTTAATTAACTAGAAATGGATGGAGAATAGAATGACAAATGAACACGTTAATTTTTTTCTATAATATTCTTTATTACGTATATCTTTTAGTCTTTACTTCATATCTACATGCAACGAATTAATCATTGTTAATAATTATATGGATCAGCATTCTCTTTCGTATAAATATTTTGTGATGTTCCTTATTTTTTAATATAATTATTATTTGTTATAAATGCGTTATAAAATGAATCAGGTAATATCATTTTAGTATTCTATTCTTAAAATGCTGGTAAAAGTTGAATATCGAGATAATTGGAAAGGAAAACCTATATTAATAAATAAAATGAATAGCATTAGAATTTTCTTTTTTCGGGACGAAAAAAGCAAAAATCCAATTAATAAATTTGCAAACTATGTCATCATCAAGCAACAATGTACAATTTTTCTATTTATTCTCAGCATTCATTTCATTTATATTAGAGTCGATGATTATCCATTTATCTGGGTATCCGAATATCGGAGATAGAAATAAATCTTCAAATATCCGTTGAAGCGGATCTTTCGGATCCGAATCTGTTTCAAACTGTTTAGATATTCTAACTATTAAAGTTTAATGATGAAATTCGTTCATTATTCGGATTTCAGATTTCTCAATATATCTTTCTCTATGCATACAAGATGTGTTTATACTTATGTATGGGAGAGCGAAATGAGGACGTGAAAGAGAGAGAGAGAGAGAGAGAGAGAGAGAGAGAGAAAAAGGACGAGAGACAGTGGCCTAGTTTCCATTGAAGTTCAAATCGAATCAGAATGTAAGAACCAACCAATTACAGTTTAGCATTCCCCTGTCGTTTGACTGTAACAAGGGAAACTGTATGTAGTTGGTTGATTCTTACATTCTGATCCGATTTAAATCCTTAATGGAAACTAAGCCAGTGAGAAATAACAAGAAAGTGAGGGAGAAAAACTTTATATATTTATTTTGGTTTATGTATTAATATAAACTAAATATACTTTTACGTATATTAATATAATTTTAATTTAATATGGCTTAAATGGAAAAGTTTTAGTATACACGCACTACTTCTAAATATTTCTCGAACGATAAAATAAATTAAAAAAGTAAATTCCGATTTTGGAATAGAAAGACAAGAATATTGACATTGATAGAATCAAGGCAACATCTTTTTGTGATTACGGTAATTTCACAAATACTCTTTCGGATCCAACAGATTTATGAGATAATGGATTTGAAAGATTGGATCTGGACGAATTCGAATCCGTAGAGTATTGTATTTTAATATTCAGTTAGGATCCGAATAGTATCACTATCTTAATATCCGATATCGTACAGATCTGGTATTAAAATCAAAGAAAATAAATCAATTAGTCTTTCGTTTCCTTTCTTTCCAGAACTGAAATAAAGAACTCTGATTGAATACTTTATGCGTTATACAAGAGCCTGTGTTCCCTGCTATTCATTGCCAATACTGGCAGTACTGAAAAATGGAACAATTTTCCGCTATTATTAAGTAACGCGCTGCTACAGCGTTTAGTTTCCTTAATGACATTATAAGCCGATTCTATATTAGTTGCAAACCGATCCCAAGTTTGTTGCGACAGCCAATCTAAAGTTTGCATTTTAAAATTAACGTCGCTTCAGATTGATTGTCGAACTAATGTAGAACCGATAATGATAGCCATATTGACACTGCGACTACTGCGGCTTTCAAGGACTGTGCTCCAAAATTGATTGCCAGCGCTACAGGTATGTCATCATAAAGAAATACTACCAACAACATTCCAATTTTAGTAAGCATGCAATTGGTTATACGAATACGCGTTTCAAATTGGAACGATACTCGCCATCTTGGATGCTGTAACTGCCTTACGTCTTCAAGCTGTGTTCTAAAATTGTTTGCTAGCACTGGCAGCACTGTCAATACCGTTCCAAAAATCATCGTGGCAGTGCTGCGAGAGAGTAAAGACGTCACTTTTGTCATTATTTCCTGCTGCGGTTGAAGAGATGAGGCAGCATCTCAAGATGGCGTGTATCGTTCCAATTTGAAATGTGTCGCACTAATTGCATTACTTATTAATGGCTCTCACACACAGAACGCGGCAACGTTTATTTCCTCGCAGCGGAAGTTGACGTTGAAGATTGAGATTAAAGATTAAAAATTGAAATTTCACCAATGAGGACAAAGAAATTTTAGCTTCTTTTGTTCTGATTGGTCAAACTTCAATCTTTCAATCTTCAATCTCATTCTTCAATGCATAATCTGATTCCGGCATGATGCATCATTTGTCCTTGTTGTTCATCTTGTTGTTAATAAAAAAAAAGAACGATAAAACGATATGCTTCATGTGTAACTTGCACCCCATGTATAGAACGAACTATCTATATTGGACTCTGTATATTAGACGGGCTTTCTAATAAGATGCAATCTCTTATTACCTGTGCTTTTCATGGTGTTTCCGGCTTCACATTTTTGGAATCATTTTATCTTTGTTGTTTATCAGTTAAATAAAGAAAAATGATGCTCACGAGCGGTGCGAGAAATTGGACCGTAATTTATGAATATCGCCCTTAAAAATCCTAGATTCTCACCAGATGGCGAAACGATACTGCATGAATCAAAATTGTTCGACTTCGACTCTTCGACACCTTCCAGACCATCACCATTCACCGAGAACGCCAAAGTCTCCTTCTTTTCCGGTGCGCTCTTTTGGGTGACCGTGTCTTGTTTAGTTTTTAGCTGCAGTTGAATCTTTCTCCATCTTCCACTATGAAGATTTATAAAGATATTTTCACCGGTGAGTAAATAAGAAACGACACCCGCGATCACACAAGTCAAGTATTTTTCATTTTCGTTACCAAGACACAATAAAATGCCTAAATGATAATAGCATTTTACAGCGATATTTAAACATATTGAAAAATATTTCTGCAGCCTTTCTCTGTACGAAATTATACTCATAGGCTTCAATGTTGCACGACAAATTAGTATGATTATTATATTGTAGTTCAGTTTCCCTATAAAATGACTATTAAATTCCTAACCTCTCCATATGTTCTGGAAGATTTGTAAGATTGCAGAAGCAATATACTCGTTTAGTTACCATAAAATTATGAAATCTATATTCCATCCAAAAGAGATGTTTAAGTCTAGGATTACAAAATTTTGTATATATTTTAGGAGACGAGATGTTCTCTGATACCTACAAAATCAAGTTGATAGACGATGTATTATATGAAGTATATGGGAAGGTATATATATTTATATATGTATATATATATATATATATATGTGTGTGTGTTTGTATATATAATATTTATGAAGTGCAAGGAGTAATGGCATAACATTTTTTAATTCTTGTAGTTAGTTACTCGTAAGGCAGGTGATGTTGAAATTGCTGGTTTTAATCCATCTGCCGAGGAGGCTGATGAAGGTACAGACGAAGCGGTAGAGTCTGGCGTAGACGTCGTATTGAACCATCGCCTTCAGGAAACATTTGCCTTTGGAGATAAAAAGTCTTATACGTTGTACCTCAAAGATTACATGAAGAAGTAAGTATCTTTGTATATAGATTTATAGATTTCAATTTATTTAGCTGTAATGACAAAATAGTGAAAAATTCTACTATTGTATACAGTTGAAAAAATATCTTGTATCATGTTATTATTTATAGATTTATTATAGAAATAACTAATTAAAAATCCTAAGGATTAAGAAATAACTAAAAAGCTTTTAAAGTTGACGAATTAAGATAAGTTACATTTGTATGAATTTTTTATCTATTTATATAAAAAAAAAACGTAAATTTAATATACATAACGTATTCTATATTACACAAATATATTTATTAAATTCTTTTTATAGATTAGTAGCAAAGCTAGAAGAAAAGGCACCTGATCAAGTAGATGTGTTTAAGACAAATATGAACAAAGTCATGAAGGACATCTTAGGCCGATTCAAAGAATTACAGTTTTTCACTGGTATTTCAATGGACATCGATGGAATCGTGGGTCTCATGGAATACCGCGAAATCGATGGCGATTCTGTGCCTGTACTCATGTTCTTTAAACACGGTCTTGAAGAAGAAAAGTTCTAAGTAATCTTTAGATACTGAATAAATTCTGGACAAATTTTGTGAGTTATATTCTTATTATTATTAGTAATAGTTATACGTAGTTAGTGATATTAATAAATTATTAATTAATATTATTAACAATAATTATTAAAATAAAATATTAAGAATTTATCTTATAAATAAGATATACATGTAAATATTCGTGACCAGCATGTTTATTTGTGTTTGTCACTGCACGAACATGTTAGATCAAATTGGAAATAAGATTCTCGCTACGACGACTTTCTAGGCGTAGCGTTTACTATTAACCAAACATCTTTATAATATAAAATCTTATTTCGATTCAAAGTTCATTGTCTTTTGACTCAAAATCCATTGTCTCTTGTCAGAGACTTAGATCTCTTTTGCATATGTCCACTGATAGATAAGAGCTAGTTTTTAACGCTATCACTCCGAGTTTTTCTAACTGTCTATTATTAGAAGGTGTTATCATGATAAAGATATCCTCGGTTATTACTGCTTTCTGAGATTTGAATCTTTAGCACCGAAAACAGCAACTCTTTATGCCACAATCGTCACATTATTTTAATTTTAAAATTATATGTTGATCATGAATAACTAATCTTTATTTATTTTTTTTTTTTTTTTTTTTTTAGTTAAAATGGAAATAAAAAATACAAACATTTTGTAAAAATGT
>Ga0157364_1005455_pt1 | contig 12947 bp, 18 predicted proteins | sample AttsexASBM2_FD_111476 | JGI IMG/M metagenome (GOLD analysis project Ga0157364, IMG submission 111476) | Fungus gardens microbial communities from leaf cutter ant in Ribeirão Preto, State of São Paulo, Brazil - Atta sexdens ASBM2 | ecosystem: Host-associated > Fungi > Mycelium > Unclassified ... | reverse complement strand
TATCTAGTGGGGATTTCACAAGAGAACTCGACAAGGAGTCTCTGCTAAATTAGAGTCCTATATATACAAAACATGCTTGGTCCGTGCTACCAATATTTAACCCTACCCTAATGTCCATGCTTCGTTCTTATTCCTGCCTCATGTTCTACTCAAGGCCACCATGTGTATTCCATGTGCCCTGACATCATCTTCTAGACCCTTTCATTGTGTTCTAGGCTTGTGACGTCACACCATGTGACATGTCATGTGACTTCAATGTCACGTGTCTCTTCCTTGTCACTTAAAAGGAAAAAGAAATTCAAAAGAAAAGAAATATAAAATCAAGAAATATAAAATCAAGAAAATAGATAAAAAGAAAGAAAAATGTTAGTGTCAAGGCGTTCCATAACACTAGGAGGGGGAATCCTAGTCGTTTTGTTGTATCAAAACCCACTGGTATAATAAGACGTACAACCTTGTGTGGGTGTTGTTAAATAGTTTTTTTTGAGTAGAAGTCTCGTGCTGCAGTGTCCCCTTGTGACCTGTCCACACAGAGGAATGGTAGGATCTCCTATGAGTCTCATCTAGAGTAGGCATTCCCTCCTTAGGGATATTAGTCAGGCATTTTTTAGGGAAGTAGTCAGTAAGGAAGTAAATAAGTAGTTAGTAGACAGTGTAGGCGGGACAAGAAGAGGGCCTACTATCACTTACAGAAATTTCAGAGTCAGAGTATGAGTCAGAGACTGAGTTCAGCACAGGATCAGTTCTTCCAGCTCACCAGTCATCACAACCCACCTATAACGACCTTAAGCTTGAGCTCAGGTTGCAACTAAGACAAAGACTTGAGGAAGAGTAAGGGATATGTATAAGTGGTAAAGTGTAAGGATACAGGATAGTATCTACACTATATATATTAAGAGTACACAATGAAACCACAAGTAATCCATGAAGCAAAAGAGTCATAAAGCATGAGGCAACAAGGAGAAAGAAATAAGGTTGTGGCACCTACTATAAGAGGCGCTGACTAAGACTACTTCGGTGCAGCCGATCATGTCATCATACCCTCAACCCAACTTCATGCTGTATCCTCGAGGTACTGTTCATAATGATACCCCATTTTCAGCTTTCATGTCCTTATGAAATTACATCAATACCTCCAATTCTTTAACCACATACATTGTGACTGTTTTCTTGTTAGGACCAATAATGACTTGATCCTTGTTATCGATTGCAATGAAAAATGGTTTATGCGGAGGTCCTCCTTGGAACATTTTGATGGTCATTCCGTTTCTTGATGTTTCTATATTGTTTTTATTGTCCACCAAAGCTGTTGCTATTTCTTTCCAGAAGTCAGGGTCTTGTTCTCCTCTGGATTGAAGTGATTTATAATGGGGAGGTGGTCGGAATATTCTTGTTTGGGTAGGGGATCTGACAAATTTCATGTATTTGACGAGGTTTTCGATTTTGTCTGTTATAAAGCTTGTCGTTGATGAAATCTCGTAAGGGCGGACCAATATAACTTCTTCATTTTCCACTGTTCCCTTTTCTTCTTTCTTTTCTTCTTCCATGTACAATTCTTGAATCTCCTTAATATTATTATCCACGTAGGAATTGCCTTTTTCTTTATAGTGATCCAGTTCATTGGCTAGCATTCTCTGCACTTGAAACGCCCATTCGTCCATATCACTTTGAACCAGATACCAAAGGTCCTCCAATATTTGAGTAATGTTTGTGGCGTTCATGACTCTATTGCTGATGCTTATCATCAAAACTATTCCTTCTATCTCTGTTAATATGGTATTTGTCTCTTCTGCCAACCTTTTGATATCCTTTGCCATCCTCTGTACATTTATCATCATCTCCAACCCTTTTAATGTCTTGTGGTATAATCTCGACCAGTCTTCTCTTTCTCTCTTCATAATTTGTGCTTGATCCATGTTGTTCAGTTTTTGTGAAATGTATAGATTAGGGGAAGTGGATGCTGTGGTGTAGTTGTTGTTGACTGCAATTTGAGAGGCCATTTTATAGGATTTATAATTGCTTTTCGAAGTTGAGTGATTTCTTGAGCTAATTGAACTGGGATTTTACCCCCCCTTTTTATAGGTTTCAACTTGAATACCTCGTTCAATAGTCTTCTATCGCCTGTCTTGCATGTGGCAACCCTGATTCCACTATCCATTGATCATGTTCATCTCTATAACCTTTCCAATAAATCAAATATTGAGTTCCCTGTCCTCATGTTCTATGTTTCTGTACTTCTTCCACTTCATATTCTTCTTCTTCATTAATAATTGTAGGTAGAGGTGCTGGATCCTTGTGCTGTCCTTGGAACTTCAGCTTCACATATCATGTCAGAAGGTCCTTGTTAAAAACATTGTGAATCATCTATCCTTCTGGAAGTTCTAGTTGAAACACCCTAGAGCCAATGTCCTTTGCAATTCTAAAGAGTCCATATCTTTTATTATCCAACTTCTTTGAGGGTCGATTCGACTGAATATTTTTGTTTTCCAACCACACATGGTCACTAGCCTTCAGTCCTTGTGGATTTTGTCTCTTTTTGTCGAACTGTTGTTTCATATTTTTCTGAGACTCTTCCATTGCATGTGCAGCATGTTCCCAACTCTTCTGCAGGTGTTTCATGAATTCTTCTACCTGTGGTATCTCCGTTTGAACCATAAGGTCTCCTTTCCAAGTGTGTCTTCCAAAATTCAATTCAAATAGTGTCTTTCCAGTTGCCGCATGTTTCTTGTCATTGTATGAAAATTCCACTGTGGCCAACTAGTCCATCCAATTATCTTGTTGGTAGTTCACGTAATGTCACAAGAACATTCCTATTTCTTGGTTTATTCTTTCTGTTTGCCCATCTGTTTGAGAATGGTATGCCATAGACAATTTCCTTTTGGTTCCCAATACTTTAGTAAATTCTTCCATGAACTTCAATGCAAATTATGGTCCTCAATTGCTAAGAATCATCCTTGGTACTCCATGTAGTTTCCATATCTCATCCCTGTAGATTTTTGCAATCCCTTCTGATGAAATGTTCATCGTCATTGCTTTTAGCCTAATCATTTTCGTGAATCAATCCACAATAACTAATATGGTGTCCATTCTGTTTGAACTTGGTAATGGTCCTATCATGTCGATACTAATTTCTTGTCATGGTCCCTTTGAAATCTCCAGTGGATGTAGTTCACCTGCTCTTTGTTGGTGCTGGACTTTATTTTGTTGACATTTAAAACATCCTTGCACATATTTCTTGATATCTTCTAAGTCCTGGCCAATAGTAATTCCTCTTGAGTAATTCCAGCATTCTGTGTTGTCCTGAATGTCTAATATCCACTGGATCATGATGTTCCTTCAGAATTTCTTCCCTGAGTTTCTTGTTATTTGGCACATAGATCCTCTCTTCCATGTATGCTATTCCATCTTCTTCCCATGCTAATCTATCTTTCTTTTCCAATGCTTGGATAATCTCCTTCTCTCTTGTGTTATTCTTCTGAATTTTCTTGACTATATCGCTTTCTTCTGTCATCACTTTTCTTCCCAATATCGTAATCTTGACTATGATCTTTCTTGTCCATATCTTGTCCTTTAGTAATTGTACATCCTTGTTGTCCTCTTTTGTATTGACTTGTTCCTTTCTTGAGAGGATGTCTGCCTTCATGTTTGTCTTTCCTGGAATATGTCATAGTATGAAGTCATAATCTTGCAACTTCAAGTATCATCTTGCCTATCATCCATTTAGCTTGTGAGGTTCTTGGAAATATTTCAAGTTTTTGTGGTCCATCCAGATCTCAAATGTCTCTGCTACATCTAGCAGATATTGTCTCCATTTAGCCAAAGCTTCTACTATTGCTAGTAGTTCCTTGTCGTAAATTTCATAGTTTTGTTCTGCTGATTGCATTGTCCTTGATAAAAATGTTATGGGTTTCCACTTTCCTTCTTGCTCTTGGGAAAGTACTCCTCCAATGGCATGTCCTGAAGCATCTGTTTCTACCCTGAATTTTCCTTCTCTCCTGGGTAATGCCAATACCAGTTGACTTGTGATCTTCTCCTTAAGTTCTTCAAATGCTCTTTGGTGTTCCTCTTCCCATTTCCACTCTTTCTTGCATTTTATTTCGTTTAATGGTTTGGTAGTGTGGCTGAAGTTTTGTATAAAGCATTGATAGAAATTTGCAAATCCCAGGAAGTTTTCCACATCTTTCACTTTTGTTGGCATCTTCCATTCTTTTACTGCCTTAATCTTTTCTTGTTCTATTTGAATCTGTCCTTTGCCAACAACTACCCCTAAGATAGGGATTTCCTCCATGTTGAAGTCGTATTTCGATCTTTTGAAACACAGGTTGTGCTTCTCTGCTATTTTCAAAAATCGAACTGTCCTTTCTTCTAGTTCTTTCATGGTCTTGGCTGGTATTACAAAATTGTCCATATAGTTTGCCAATACATCTTTGTGGAGCAGTTCTCGGAATATACTGTTCAACATTCGTTGAAACGTTTCTAGTGAATTGCATAGTCTGAAATACATAACTTGTGGTTCAAATAGCCCTTTATTGGTTAGGAATGCAGCTTTCCATTCATCTCCCTCTTTGATTCAGATGTTGTTGTATCCCCAGATTAGATCTAATTTGTTGAAGTATTTCACTTCCTTGAGCTTGTCGATTACTTTTCCAATTAATGGCAGTGGCGTTTTGTCCTTTATCATAACCTGGTTGAGCTTCCTGTAATCTTGTACCAATCATAGTGATCTGTCCTTCTTTGGAATGTAAAAACATGGTGTTGCATATCTTGATTTTGATTCCACTATAAGACCTGCTTTCAATTGCTTGTCCAACCATTGATTTAGCGCTTCCTCTTTCTTGAGTGTCATCGCATATGCCTTGGTATTTAATTCTTTTGGTGCTTCATCCATGAGGTTTATCTCATGGTCCCATTCTCGTCTTTCCAGTAGTTTCTCAAATTTCTTCTTGTTAAACAAATGTGTGAATGGCCGAATGTAGTCTAGTAAATCCTCTGGATTAGTCTTGTCAGGTTCTTTACCAATTTCGCTATTGTCCTGTTCTATTTTATCCATTGCCATTTGTCTTCTAGTGTTGAACCAAATGTCTTCATGTTTCATTGTATAGTGTCCTGAACATCTGGTAAACCATATTGTACCGTTCTTCCAATTGACTTCAGAATTGTGTTTGACTAGCCAGTCATGGCCCAGAAACATATCCATTCCATCTAGATCTGTAACTGCTACTTCCAATTGTTCTGTATGTCTGTCAATTTCGATTTCTAGAGGCGCTACCTTGGTCACCTCTCTATTCTTTGTGCTGTCTGCATTAAAAACCTCAAATGAGAAGTTGATAGGTTTCATTGGAATCTTTTTGTCCTTGACTAATTGTTCATTGATTCCTATGTGTGTGTATTCTGAATCCACTAGTGCCTTGACTTCTAGCTTCTTTCCATTCTTCGTCTTGATATTTGCTTGCATGTTTAATTTCCATTTTCCATTGCTGCTTCGGTGATTTGGAATAATATATTTATTTTGGGAATTTACATGGGAGATCTCTTGTACTGTGCCTACTCGAGATCTTTGCCAAAACCCTCCTCCTTCTTGTTGTCTTTGTCATCTGAGTCCTCTTTGACTTTTCTGTTCTTCATCGTTTGCTTTCCCTTGCAGTCCTTTGCAATGTGTCCTTCTTTATCACATTTGAAATATTTCCTCATTTCTCGTTCTTTCTTCTTTCCTTGGCAATCCTTCACCATGTGCCTGTATTTGTTGCAGTTGAAACACTTCAGTTTCCCATCTTTGAAATTGTCATTGGACCTCCCAATATCCATTGGTTGTCCTCTACCACCATATGTGGTTCCTATGCTTGTCTTGTAATCATGGTGTCCCTCCATTGATTCATATCCTTGTCCTACTGACGTTATCGCCACCTTCCACTCTTTAAGAGTCTCTGGCATCGCTATTGGTGGGTATCCCAGTATCGTCTTGATAATATCCTGTCGTGCATTCTTCTTCAATAAAAAGATGGCATGCAGCTCATCTGTATCAGCCTTCATGGCTAGCACTTCGAACTCTATGATAAAGTCTACTGTGTTTCATTTCCCTTGTTTGAATGTCTTGATTTTCCATTTGGCATCTGCTGCTTTGGACTTGTCACTGAATGTTGTCTTGATCTCTTTTACGAAATCATCCCAGTCTTGGGTATCATTATCTTCATCTAGCTCGTCGAGCTTCTTCTGTGCGTAGATTCCCGCTATACCTCCTTTGAGGCGAGCTAGGATCGCTGTGATCCTATCGTCTGTCCTGTTGACTCTGTTGCTCTTGAGGAATAACCTAATCCCTCTCCACCAGTCTTCAAATTTCGTTCGATCGCCATCAAACCATCCTGAGTCCGGAACCATGCTTCTTGGCATTTCTGCCACCTCATTTACTACTGGTGTTGCTGCTGGTACTGTTGACATCTCTGTGTCCATTCATTTGTTGTCTGTTGAGGCTTCTTCATTGATCTGGAAAGATCCTAGTCGTTCTGACAATGCCTCTATATCATTTGTCTTTCTTGAACTCGTCTTGGTTTCTTGTAGTTTACACTACACATGTTTCGTCTCCCGATAGGTAACTCTGTCTAGTATCGTTCGTATACACCTCTCTTGCAAGGTGAGCTCGTCGATGCTTTACCAAATGTAATGACCTTAAGCTTGAGCTCAGGTTGCAACTAAGGCAAAGACTTGAGGAAGAGTAAGGAATATGTATAAGTGGTAAAGCATAAGGATACAGGATAGTATCTATACTATATATATTAGGAGTACACAATGAAACTACAAGTAATCCATGAAGCAAAAGAGTCATAAAGCATGAGGCAACAAGGAGGAAGAAATGAGGTTGTTGTTATGAACTAAGGTTTTTAGAGTCAGACAATAGAACAACTCTTATATTGAGTAACACAAGAGAACTTGATAGAGAACTCTTCTACAAACTAGTCTATCTTATATAGTCCTACAGATGGTCTGTGCTAACTACTGTGCATCCTACCCTAAACGACCATGTGTAGTCTATGAGGCCAACATGTGGTGTCCATGTTGTATGACGTCATCTGTTCTTGAATCTTCTACTGAATTCTCCTAAGTTTCATGATCTGTCTTGTGACTATGCTATCAGGTTGTGACTGATGTGACTGTGTGACTGATTTGCCCTAACCCTAGTTGTTCTAAAAATAGAAAATAGAGAAAAACTAAGTCCACCATTTGTGAACTTGACAGTTGTGGCACCTACTATAAGAGGCGCTGACTGAGACTACTTTGGCACAGCTGATCATGTTGTCATACCCTCAACCCAACTCCATGCTGTATCCTTGAGGTACTGTTCATAACACCACCCTACCACCTCTCACACCACTATCACTATCACCACCACCACCATATACAATGAGTCAACCTGACTACCCTGCCATTATAAGGCAACTTCAGGAACAGATTGCAGCATTAACAGCACAGATGGGGAGAGCAGCAGGAAGAGGAGGGGGCATATCAGTAGCCACTGAGGTGGCAAAACCACAAACTTTTGACAGAACACTGTCGAAGGTTTCCAGGTTTATAGGAGCATGCAGGTTGTATGTAAGGATGAGGTTGAGGGAGGCATCAGTGGAGGAATAAGTCCAATGGATATTATCATATGTCCAAGGTGGATTAGCAGATATTTGAAAGGAGAACATTATGGAAGAATTGGACACAGGAGAAATAGAATTCAAGTCAGCAGGGGAATTTTTGGCAGAGATAAGAAAAGAATTTGGAGGAGGAGATGAAGAGTCGGTAAAAGTAGCAGAACTGAAGAAGATTGAACAGTGAGGAAGAACAATAGAGGAGTTTGTGCAAGATTTCAAAAGAGTAGCAAGAGGAAGTGGTTACGAGAGATGCTTATTGATTGAAGAATTCAAACTGGACATAAACAGAAGCATTAGGAGGATGCTGATGGAGGCAGAGAACCAACCGGCCACTATTGAGCACTGGTTCAAAAGAGCAATCGCCCTAGACCATAACTGGAGGGAAAGTAAAAGAGAAGAGAAGAGATTGAAAGGAAGAAAGGAGACCAATGGGATACCAGCTCCAAGGTCAAATCAGCAAGGGGCACTTGGACAATCATTGCCACGGCCTCAGGTTTGGCCAAAGAAGCAGGAGCTACCTCAACAGCGGGTTCCAACAGGACCTGCTCCAATGGAAGGAGTAGAAAGGACAAACACAGCTATGGCAACCCCTCAACAGAGAACAGGGTTTCCTCAAAGGAACCCATATGCTATGGATGTGGATAGGAGGGAAAACAGGAATTGTTATGCATGTGGGAGATTTGGACATTTGGCAAGAAATTGTAGGAACAGGGGAATAGGAATGAACAGAAGAATGGAGGTAGATCAGGACGCTAACAGTAATTTAAATAGAAAAGGAGGTCTAGGGAGTCCCAACTAGATCTCAGAAATAGTAACAGGTTTGCAATGCTCTCTAGAGTAGTAGAAAATACATCTACATGCAATCTGAACAAAGGGGACCTTTTAAGAGAAGTTACAGTGAAGATAGGGTTGGAGAGGATTGACACACAGGAAGGAATTACAGTGGAAGCATTGTTAGACAGTGGTGCAACAGGACTAGTGATGAGTTCAGAGTTTGCAAGAAAGCAAGGGTTTAAGTTGAAAAAATTGGACAGACCCATGTATGTGAGAAATGTGGACGGTTCGCTCAACAAGGAGGGACCAATCAAACATACAATAGAGGTAAACATCTACTACCAAGGGCATAGAGAAAGAATAGAGATAGATGTAATTGGAGGATAGAAGTGGACGGTGATCTTAGGAATACTATGGCTAGTTCGCCATAATCCTGAGATCGACTGGAAAACAGGGGAAGTTAAGATGACGAGGTGTCCAGAAGAATGTAGAAAGCAGTGGAGACCAAAACAAGGAAAACTGGGATGGCAAAAACAAAAAGAGGAAGAGGTGAAGAAAGAAGCAGAGAAGAAAAGAGAAGAAAAGGCAGAAAGGCAGAAGAAGAGAAAACAGAAAAAAGAAAAAACAATAGAAGTAAAGAGGGTGGCAGAAGAATGGGAGATATGGGATGAAGAAGAAGAGGCAGTGAAGTCAGAGGCAGAAGCTAAGAAGCTGGTCCCAGAGAAATTCCATAAGTGGATTAAAGTCTTCGGTAAGAAACAGTCGGAGAGGATGCCTACAAGGAAAATCTGGGATCATGCAATAGATATGAAGGAAGGGTTTGTGCCAAGGAAGGGGAAGATATATCCATTGTCAAGAAAAGAGAGAGAGGAGGTGCACGAGTTCATACAAGAACAGTTGAGGAAAGGGTACATCAGACTCTCAAAGTCACCTCAAATGGCACCAGTGTTTTTCATAGGAAAGAAGGATGGTAAGAAAAGGATGGTTCAGGACTATAGATATTTAAATGAATGGACTATTAAAAATAACTATCACCTACCATTAATATCAAACATAGTAGAGAATATTGGTACAAAAAAAGTATTTACAAAGATGAACTTGAGATGAGGTTATAATAATGTACAGATAAAAGAGGGGATGAGTGGAAAGCAGCATTTACAACACCCAAGGGGTCTTTTGAACCTACAGTCATGTTCTTTGGGTTGACAAATTCACCAGCGACCTTCCAAGTGATGATGAACAAGTTACTCAGGGATTTGATTAATACAGGGAAAGTGGTGGCTTTCATAGATAATGTAATAGTAGGAATAGAAATGGAGGAAGGGCACGATGAAATAGTGGCAGAAATAATAAAGAGACTGGAGGAGAATGACTTATATATAAAACTGAAAAAGTGTAAATGGAAGGTAAGGGAGGTAGGATTTTTAGGAGTGGTTATAGGACCAGATGGAATAAAGATGGAAGAGGAGAAGGTAAAAGGTGTGTTGGACTGGCCGACACCAAAGTGTGTCAAGGACGTACAAAAGTTCTTAGGATTGGTGAACTATTATCATCGATTCATTGAGGGCTTTCCATTCATAGCTAGGCCGTTACACGATATGGTGAAGAAGGACAAGAAGTGGGATTGGATAGAGAAGCAGAAGAAGGCATTTAGGGAGCTGAAGGAAAGATTCACAAAAGAACTGGTGTTGGCAGCACCAGATTTAGATAAAAAAATGAGGATAGAAGTAGACATATCAGATTATATAATAGGAGGGATGTTATCAATGGAATGCAAAGATGGATTGTGGAGACTGGTAGCATTTTTATCCAAGTTATTGAATGAGACAGAGAGAAATTATGAAATTCATGACAAGGAAATGCTAGTGATTATTTGGGGATTAGAAAACTGGAGGCATCTGTTAGAAGATGCACATTTCAAGTTTGAGATCTGGACAGATCATAAAAACTTGGAGTACTTTATGAAGGCGCAGAAGTTGAATCACAGATAAGCCTGATGGGCACTCTACCTGTTGAGATTTGACTTCACTCTAAAGCATGTTCCAGGAACAAAAATGGGGAAAGCAGATGGACTAAGTAGGCAATCAGACTGGAAAGTAGGAGTAGAAAAAGACAATGACAATCAATTATTTATAAAAGACAATTGGATTCATAGTTTAGAAGAAGTAGTAATAGAAAGACCCAAAGTAGATATAGTAGAAAAGATAAAAAAAGCTAGGAGTAAGGACGAAGAAGTAGTTAGAATAGTAGAAGAAATGAAGAAGGCGAGAGTGAAGGAAATAAGAGGAGAAGAGTGGAAGATAGAGAGAGATCTGGTGATAAAAGAAGGAAAAATATACGCACCAAAGGATGGGGAACTGAGAGCAGAGATAATCCGGTTACATCATGATGTGCTGGTAGCAGAACATGGAGGGCGATAGAAGATGGTAGAGTTAGTAACGGGGAACTATTGGTGGCCGGGAGTAATGAGAGATGTAGGAAGATATGTGGAAGGGTGCAATTTGTGTCAGAAAATGAAGAATAGGATGGAAGAAGTAGCAGAGAAGTTGAAGCTGAGTGAGATACCAGAGAAACCGTGGACACATCTAATGGTAGACTTCATCACAAAGTTACCGATAGTAGCTGGGAAAGATGCAATCCTAGTGGTCTGCGATAGGTTGTCCAAGATGATGCATTTTGTAGCAACAACAGAAGGAACATCAGTAAAGGGATTGGCAAGATTATTTAGAGATAATATGTGGAAGCTGCATGGGTTGCCGGAAAGTGTAGTATCAGATAGAGGGCCTCAGTTTGCGGCAGAGTTGATGAAAGAATCGAATAAGATGCTAGGGATAGAAACGAGGCTGTCGACAGTGTTCCATCTACAGACGGATGGGCAGACAGAATGAATGAACCAAGAGTTGGAACAGTACTTGAGGTTCTTTGTGGATCATAGACAGAAGGATTGGCCAGAGTGGTTGGCATTGGCAGAGTTTGCAGTAAACAACAAAGCTCACACAACAACCAAGGTTTTGCCTTTCATGGCAAACTATGAAAGAGAGTTGAGAATGGGCAGCGATATAAGAAAGAAAGGAAAAGTAGAAAAGGCAATGGAATTTGTGGAGAGAATGAAGAAGGTGCATGAAGAAGCAGGAGTAGCGCTAAAGAAAGCACAAGAAGATATGAAGAAACAAACAGATAAGGGGAGGAAAGAGACTGAAAATTGGAAAAAAAGAAGATAGAGTATTGTTGAGTACCAAGGACTTGGTGTTCAAAGAAAGACTAGCAAGGAAACTAGTGGACCAATATGTAGGTCCATATACAATTGAGGAGGTGGTATCCACTAATGCAGTCAAATTATAACTGCTAACCTTGATGAGAATCCATCCAGTTGTGAACGTTAGTCAGATAGTATGATACAAGGAACAAGTGGAGGGACAGAAAAAAGAAGAAGGAAAACCAATAGAAATAGAAGGAGTCAAAGAGTGGGAAATTGAGAAAATATTAAATAAAAGAAAAATAAGAGGAGTGGATAAGTACCTAGTGCGATGGAAGGGGTTTACGGCAGAACATGACACTTAGGAAAGGGAGGAAGACTTAGGAAATGCAAGGGAAGTGTTAGAGAAATTTGAGGGAAGGATGAACACAGAAGTGAGGAGACAAGAAAAACTAGATATGGCAGAAGAGAAAGACTTTAGAAGAGGGGAGTTACCAGAAAAATTTACAGCAAAAAGGCTATATGGATAGGACGGTGGAAAGTTTGAGGAAGAATATTTGAGGAAGTTGGAAAGAAACTGGCAAAAATAGAAGTCAGTTTCTCTGGAGGAGAAACCTTGAAAGGGAGGTAATGTCAAGAACAAAAGAAGTGGACTTAATATTTTTCTATTTTCTTGCCTCATTTTTATTTTATTTTTGATTTATTTCCTTTTATTCTATTTTTAGAACTAGGGTTAGGGTTAGAGTGACAAGATCACGCTATCACATGGCAGGTCACATCAGATGATATGGTCATAAGTCATATAACACATAGAAGAATATAGAAGGTTCTGGAAGGATGACATCATACAATGTGTAATACACATGGCTGTTTAGGATAGACTAGAAATAGCTCGCACAGACCATTAAGTATTGGTATATAAGGTAGACAATCCTGTATAGAGTTCTCTATTGAGTTCTCTTGTGTAAACCCTATACAAGGTTCTTCTCTTAAGTCAACACTAAGACTTTTGAGTTGTAACATTGGAGTTGGATAAAAGAACAACTCTTGTATTAGAGAAACACAAGAAAACTCAATAGAGAGCTCTTTTACAAAATAGTCTACCTTATATACTTCTACCGATGGTCCATGCTAAGTACTGTGCACCCTACCCTAAATGACCATGTATAAGGCATGATGTTGTGGCAACTACTAGACTGAATTGTCTAATGATCTCACTAACGAGTAAAGCTCCAAGTGGGCTATGATGTGGGAATTCACAAGAGAACTCGACAAGGAGCCTCTTCTTAATTAGAGTCCTATTTATACAAAAGGTTCATGGTCCGTGCTACCAATAAATAACCCTG
>Ga0157364_1005454_pt1 | contig 12947 bp, 6 predicted proteins | sample AttsexASBM2_FD_111476 | JGI IMG/M metagenome (GOLD analysis project Ga0157364, IMG submission 111476) | Fungus gardens microbial communities from leaf cutter ant in Ribeirão Preto, State of São Paulo, Brazil - Atta sexdens ASBM2 | ecosystem: Host-associated > Fungi > Mycelium > Unclassified ... | reverse complement strand
TTGAGTTTGAAAGGCGTAATAACATTTATGACGTATCAAAAATTTAGTTTTTTGTTTGACATTTACGAAATGGGTCGCTATACGCTTGAACAAAATTGGGAAATATTGAAAACTTACTTCCAAGTGGAGTCTTCAATCCAAACTGTAAGAAATTTACGTGGAAAATTTGGTAGAAAAGAAATGCCTTCAACGCAGTTTGTGGATCAATTTGTGAAGCGAATTCGGCAAACTGAATCTTTATTGGATAAAGCAACACGTTCACGTGCTCGTCCAGTAAGGTCAACATTGCTGCTGTTGCTCAGAGTGTGCTTGAACAACCATCAACATCAACTCGCCATTGTTCTCAAAACTTGAACATTTCACGCACTTCTTTGAGAAGAATTTTGAATAAAGATCTCAGTAAATGGCAATGTACTACCTTTCTAATAAAGTCATAAACTTTGAAAAATATTCATGCGTTTTTTTTTAGAGCCAAATTAAATTCCAAATTTTAAATGGCCCATCCTGTACTTTTCCTCCAATAAGTATCTGTAACGAGCAAACGATCCAACTACTATCCACTCGTATCATTATTTTTATTTTCTACGCATATTATTTATACGGCGATGTGTGAATTTCGTCCACTGATCGGCGTAATTTTGCGTTTGATTTGATTTGCTCGTCGGTTTACATATTGCGATGCGAGTTGACGTGCGAGATAATAGTGTCAGTAGCTGAAGATTGGCTATTGGCTTTATGTAAATAGATCGGATTTACCGACCGTGCAAGTTGAATAGTAAGACCAAGTTGGACAAGGCAATTATTTCGAATATTTTTCTTCATTGATCTTTTCATATTATGCAGATAGGCCTGCAGTTATTGGCCCTTTACGAATGTATAAATCAGTATGGTTAGTAGTTATCCAAATGATAATCTAAAGCCGGTATCAGATGCATTGAGATTGCATGAAGATTGAAAAATCGAAATTTGATCAATTCAAATAAATAAAAGAAACTAAAATTTCTTGTCTTCATTGGTTCAATTTTAATCTTCGATCTCAAGCTTCAATGTGTAGTCTGATTTTGGTCTAATACAGAATTAATAGCTGAGATAATTAGCCATCTACTCGTAATTCGGGGGCTAGTATCACTAATTTATCAAGCTAATAGCTTACATCGTAAATAACAAAAGTCAACATTGTAAGGACTGAGAGTAAGGTGATCACTCAGTTCAGAGAGCTACTTTTTTACTGGAAAACTAGTAGCTTGCACCGTGTAAACCGAGCTTTAGTTACCTCAGGGATTCATTCAGGAATTACTCCTGGATAACTCTGGCGTGCACTTTTGTTATAGTATACGTAATGTAAACAATAGTCTAGAATTATCTGTAATTCTCGTAATTCTCTTGAATGTACCTATATAATTTTATTTGGATATATAACTACTGGCCACACTGATTTGTGCATTCACAAAGGATCAGTAGTGACCTATTTATGTAGTGTGGGCCAGAATTGAATTCTAGAACAAAAATATTTGAAATAAATTGGCAAAGCCAATTATTGTCCAACTTGCATGATCAGTAACTCGACTGATTTGTTTGTACAAAGCCAGCAACCGACCCTACTTATCAATTCGTGCTAACTCGCACTGTGTAAAATAGATACAGGGATAATCCCCCCCCCCCCCCTCCTAGGATTAATCAGACGGGTTAACCAGTCGATCAACTAGTCAGGCGACTATGTCAACGCACTATGTCAAACAATGATCCAGCAAATCATCAATCAATCTTTTTAACGACAGTAACTTGTGTTTGTCAAGAGCTTTTCGGCCGGTCGATCGGTTCCGATCAGTTCAAAGAGATTTTCCGCTTTGCGGAATTTGCTCATTGAATTAGATATTCTTCGCCGATGATTATACGAAAGTAAAGTCATGAATAAGCAAGCATTGAAATTACTATAATTTTTGTTAGTCAATATGATAGAGATTCTACAAACTCTAAGATTTATCAATTTTTAAGGGGATCCTAAAGTCGTGTGTGTATTACCGACTAAACCATATAATTTTTGTATAACTTTTTTTCTCTCTTACTGATTATTTGAGAATGCTTTTCCAGGATTAAATCATTAATATTTACGTGTCCGTGAAGTGAAGCCTATGCTGAGAAGATAAAAAACAGTTTCTAACTTGAGATCTTTATCATTTCTTAATCCAATATGACGCTCCAGAACTCATGTGATATTTGTTTCATATAAACGTTGTGCAAACTATGCATACTTACGAAATAATTGTCCACAGATTAGTAGTTTGCATGAAGAAACAATGCGGAGATCTTAAAATTGTATTTAGACGTCCTGCTAGTTAAACGGAACGTCTTGTTCCTGTAGAACAGTTCTGTTGTAGTAAAAGAATCACCTAGTGGCAGATCTAAAATATTAGAAAAATCCAAAAATAGATCCCAAGAATTACAAATGGACATTTTAAGACTTTGGATTTGGATGTTCTGTATTGGATATAATGTATACGTAGGATATAATGAGGCGCTCATTTAATAGTCCACAACAGGACGTTCTCAGGAGATGTTTAGGATATTTTTAGGCGCTTATTTATTAGGGCTAAGGACATTCAAAAATTTGCATCTTAGTATATTGTTTTAAACATATCTCATATATATCCCAGGATATTCAGTATTATACTGAGGATGTCTTATGCTGTTAGGGGAAATCAATTAAAGAACGTTTGAATTTCTTTTCTATTGTTTTTTCTTGTTGTACTCGATAAATTTATCGTTATGCTGTGCGTTTCCCCAGATTTTCGTTGATTATTTTTGTATAAGAAATTATACTGTAGAAAGAATAACACAGATAAATCAAGCGAAAATGCGATTATTATTTAAATTTTTTATCTATTATTTATGTTGGATTGGTTTATTTGACAATCGCATCTTTTATGCTCAGCCTTTTGCATGACGATTCGTTGGATCGACTTTTAAACAATCGTCAAGAGAACTTATTCTTTTTATTTCTAGGCCCTTTTTCACAATATGTGATTACCTTATAAAGATTAAAGGTTACCAAGAGATTCGTCAATGATTCATTGCATTTCTTGATAACCTTTAATCTTTAGGTAACCATAGATTGTGAAAATAGGGCCTAGAAGATACGAAATTAGAAATAATATGTAATCATTCTTGTCCTTCGCTTGAAACGTTTTAACGCTACTAGTTATGTATAATAATAAGAATAATAACTCACAAACATAATTTAGTAGTGATATTATTATAATTTTCATTATTTTACAATAAATATGAATTTTTTCTCTTTTTTTTTTGCCAATAATTTAATGCAATCAGTGTTAAAAAATTAGAAAATATCGTGAATAAATCTCCTGTTTCAATTAGTCTATAGAATATATAAGAATGATGATATTTATCTTTTTTTTAACACTATAAATATACAAGGTGCGTCACCAAAATCCAGACAAATCGAACAATTTCTTTAAACAAAATGTTTTTAATGAAAAATTAAATATTCAAACAAAAAATCTTTACATGGCACTTGGGGAGGGGGGGAGTGGAAATCCCTATAGAGCATAATTATTTGATATATCCTCCATTAACTTGAATCCATTTGATTGATCTCGGGTATTTAAAGAACCGAATTATTTCCATTGCTGAGCGCCCAGTACGAAGGCTTTCGATGATCGCGGCTCTTCGATTATAGTACTCCGCACTTGGTTACAACATTTCGCACATTTTGAGAATATAACTTTACCTAGTTTCTATACGCTATCGAGAACAAGATTGTGTTTTTGTTAAAAATTTTACATAAAAACGTCTGATTTTGCAAAAATATCTGATTTTGATTTTTCACATTTTTACAGTATCATCGTGATCTGAATGCTCAAAAATGGCGTCAAGTTTGCCAAATGTTCATCAAAAGAAGCTTGGACCAGCACCAATAGCATCCTTCGAGGACTTATCCGAGGAAGTGGAAAACGTGAGTCCTACCCTGAGTTTTCTTTATTAAATCATCCAATCTGAGATTGATTCTCTCTCTCTCTCTCTCTCCCCCCCCTCCCTCCCATTATCCTTCTCTCTCATCATCTTCCCTTCCCCTCCCCCTCTCCTCTCCACTCCTTCCTATCTTCCCACCCACGATCCTTCCTTACCTATTCCCCTCCATCTCTCCCTCTCTCTTCTCTCTTCTCCATCCTCCTCCCTCTCTCCCCTCCCTTCTCTCCTTTTTTCTCCTTTTTTTCTCTTGCTCTCTTTCTATTTCACTCCCTCCCTCTCTCCTTCCATCATTCTATCTCTCTATTTTTCTTTCTTTCCTTTATGTCGTTCTTTCTTTTTTTCTTTCTATCTCTCTGAAATCCTGAACTTGAATCCCGATGTATGTGTGCGATCTCGAGATTAATCTTCTCGATCGTCCGTGAGTTTTGTGAGTCACTGCGAGAAGCTGGCCCGCGACCTGAGCCCAACAACCAACCAATCAACCCCGTGTGACTGTGCTACGACAAACCAGGAAACGAATTTGAATGCAGGGAGAATCGGCGGCGGCGGCGGCGGCGGCGGCGGCGGCGGCGGCGGCAGCGGCAGGGCGAATGCCGGGTATCGTCGAGGTCACCACGCCGGCAACGCCTGGTAGTTCGCTCAAGACCCCTAGCACGCCACGAATTGATATCAGTAGAGCGAGCAGTTCTTCGCATCATGAGGATAGTAATTCCAGGGATTCGTCACCTGAACGAGAGCTTCTTGCAGGTGATTATTCTTTTGCAAACTACTATACCAATCGTTTTACTTCCAAGTTTCCAGTTTTTTTATACTTTGCTCAACGACACGCACTGCGTGACACTTTGGTAATATAATATTCACATAATTTTAAGTAAAATAATAAGTTTGATAAATTTGGAACTTTTTTTGAAATTTAATTTAATCGATTTTGATAAAATGGATAAGTATTTTACGGTAAATGTGAAGTACAGTAAAGATCAAACAATATCAAATTCTTTTGAGATATATCAAATATTATTCAAGAATATAATTTGAACTTTGAAACTGCATTATGAATAATATATATAATCATTATATATATATATAGAATAGTATAAAACACATTCAAGCAGAATATTGAGATTGAAATTAATCTATGCATATATTTTGAATATAAATATATTCGAGAAATACGATAATTTCAATATAAAATTAATAATGAATTAATTAACGTTGGCTGATAATTAATGGCAAAACGTACATTAATGATATACAATATAGATTCGGTCAGAATAAGATCTTTTAAATTGTATGGGAATTGAACATTAAGTAATCGGGTTATAGTTTTCGAGTAGTTTGAAAACATTTCAGAAATATATATTTGCACTTTATTTCACTCTCTTAGCAACCTATTCTATTATTTTTGTAGATATACGTACATATTAGCTGTCTACTAGTGCAAATACGAAATAGATAGATTCAGTATCGCTAATTTAATATATATTTTTGGAATATTTGAATGCATTTTTATAAATGTAATAGATTACTTTTAGGTATGTATATTTTTAATTAATAAAGCGGCGAGTGTTATAAATATTTTTTATTTGAATTTATTCAATCTTGTCATTTTCTATCAATTTTTATTAATTACGATATTCAACATAATATACAACAATGATGTAGTAATCGAACACATGTATCCAAGGCGAATTAGCGCGATTAAATTGATAATTTATTGAGCGGGTACAAGAAGCGAACTTTGCACAGGTTATGCATATTTCGAATAGTTTCTGAAAAAGATTTCCTTAAGGTCAAGATTTTGATCGATTCAGAAAAATTTATTAGATGTAGTAAAAAGAAATCCATTATTTTTGCATGAAATTGAATGGAAAAATAATGGATTTCTTTTTACTACACCTAATAAATTAAATTGTCTGTTCCTTGTTGATCGTCCATCTCGATTATTTAATTTAGTGGATTTTTGCACTACATACCGTACAAATTACCGTATAAATTATCATTAAAGCCTCAAATTCCTCATTTGATTATTACTGACACAATCTTCTTATTAATACTTTTGAGTCTTCCACGGGTATTATCTATACAGAAACTATGAATCTTGACCAATGCTAATGTTAGTTCTTCTCTTTATACATATCTGGTCAAATGTTGCTGTCATTAAAATGTTGCTGCAAATTAAATATATATAAAAAATAAAGTCTTACCTATATATGATACATGCAATTAAATGAAGTAATGAATATTGACATGTAATTCAAATATGAGCCGGATGAAAAATTCGGGTGGCCGAACGATACACTTATATACTCATACATTTTGTAGGAAACTCGAGAAGATGTAACATAGACTTGTTAAATTATTCGAACGTTAGGCGATCATACGGATGATTGATGATATCAAATGTAAGAAAGAAGAAATTTTTCATAATATTTACGTAATCATCATTTACGTCCGATTTAATCTACAGACTTTAAAAGTTATTGGAGACTTTTGAAGAACGCCATTTAGGAATGCAAACTCTAAAGATCCCGTGAATTTCTAGGTGCAGATCCTCCGTCCGGTTGCAAGCTGACTCTGGGTTATAAGGAAGACGCTCAAGATCTCAGGTCTTCTACGGAGGAGCTGGATTTACAGGATCCCATTCATGAACAAGATCTCAAACGAGAGTCCAAAAGGCGAAAGCGAAAGGAGACCGATGGATCCCAATCGGATTATAGCGGCAAGCAGCTAGGTCAGGATCGTGAACGCAAGGACAGTAATTGCTCGGAGATATGTTTGCTCAACATCAGCGGTAGAACATCTAGATTGTCGTCGGTTGGTAGTCAAGGCTCCGGCGTCTCGGGGAAGCTCTCGGTTATGTCAGCGACTTCCTCCAGGTAAGGAACGCAAAATAATGAAGATGAAAATACCTTTTATATATATATAACAATATAACGTATTTTCATCTTCATTATATATGCAATATATATAAACATCTACTGGCGCAAAATTTTGTTCTTTAAGAGAATCAAACTGTATCTCTTTCGAAAATCTCGTTCAACGTTGCCGACTCACTCTAGAATCTATTATTAACTTTCTTTTATGTTTTGTAATTGAAGTTTCTCATGCTACATCGATATACGCCAGAAATTGATTAAAGAATAAAATTATCGCATTATTTAAATTATTTGCTACTTATACGCAAAACTTAAAATTTAAAGTTCCCGTTTATTTTCTTTGACCTTCTCAAAGGTTTATTAACGGAAAATGAAAAAAGTTTTGCTGAGAAAAATTATACAATGTAATATGAGAAAGATAAAACAAGAATTGTTGATAAATTTCCTTCGCAGATCTCCCAGTCCTCACAAATGTCTACTGGAGACGTCGTTCTGCGGAAGCAAGCCGACGTTGGCTGACAATCTAATAGAGCCGTCGAAACCGGAGACCGATGATCTCGAGAAAATACTCTTGAAGCGGGAGGCCGATACTACGAAGGCGTTGATTCCCGAGAGTATTAAAGTGCCTATGGTAGGTGGCAATCTGAAGCCGGATCCGTTGGATAAGCCCAGAAGACGCGGTCGTGAGGAACGGAAGGAAATCTTCAAACGAGAAGTGGAAATTACCAAAAGATTTTTGGAGAAAGTTAATATAGAGGTTGGTTCTGTCTGTGTTAAGTTTTTGTTTTTCAGTTATCTGATATTACTTTATATTCGAGAAATATCCTGGCAATATTTGCGAGTCTTCTCTCGTAAATTAGAATCTTTTTATTTTTTTTAAGTAATTATATTGTTTTATTATAGAACTTTATTAAATTGAATTTTATCGGAATTTTATCTGTATCGTTAGAATAAAACATGGGCATGTAATAGCGCAAAAATATCCTAAAACTTTTTTTCTTCTTTTTTTTCTGATCTATCACTAATCTTATTAATCGAAATATAAATGAATTTTTTTTGAATATATGCTAAATTGAAAATATCATTAAAATGTTCCTGTGAATGTAAATGTAAATGAATATTTGCTTTTGAAAACGAGATTGAAAGCTAAATATATTATATCTTTTCTCGTATTGTGTGTGTATATGTATGAGATAGGTTCCGATCATCAAAAAATCGGGCCAACAACAAGGATCGATAATGCAACAACAGCATCAACAGCAGAAGCAGCAGCAACAACAGCAATATCAATCAAAGATTCAAATACAAGAAGTTCAGAAACCTGCGACACTTGATTTTAACGACAAAAGGAAAAAAGCTCAAAACTTTAAGGAGATTGTTCAGACGACGCCTACGACAGGTAGTCTTACCGGAAGTCCCAAATTGCCGAGACATCAAAAAGTTCGTGATTTGGAAGGTTCGCGAACACCCAGTCCATCGTCCGTATCTAGAAAAAGTAGTTTCGCTTCATTATTTAAGGTACATACATAAAATCTACTTATTATACAATTTTTGCGGTTTTTATTAGTAATTAACAAAGAAAAGAGGAAAATTAATTGTATTATGCTGAATTTTCAAAAATAAATTGTGAGATGTATTAAATAATTTTGAAGTGATTCTTGTGTGTGTAAAATAATCATTATAGTCATTTTCAGATATTTTTCTCATTTTATCGTCTTTCTAAAACATTTTACAGTTTTTATTTAAAATAGAATTAAAATTGATTAAAACAAAAAAAACGACAATTTTGTTACTTTGTATATTGTACTTAATATATTAACTTAATATATTAACTTAATATATTAATATATGATTTTCTACCAAGTTGCTGAATATATAGTTGTCATCATATATCATTGACCATTGTATTTATAATTAAATAGACTAGAGCCGAAGGTAACGTATTGAGCCCAGAATCACCATCACCTAGCACAAAGCCACGACGGAGTCTGACATCGAAATTGAAGGATACTACAGAGAGTTTGAGAAGTCGTTCAAAGTCACGCGAAAGAGTTTCTGTTGACAAGGGTTCGATCTTGAAAAAAGATTCGAAGAATAAAGGGGTATTTTCGTCTACGCTGAGTTTATTTAAAAAACGTGAAAGGAAGAAGAGCTACGATGAAGCAATCGCGGCTTCGTGCGATCTTGAAGTCGCTAGTGGAGATGAACACCCGTCTCTGGAGAGCATTGGTCACGTAGAGTTTACATTCAACATGGAAAAGGAAAAGAATCGTCAGGATGATTCGATCTTTATTAGTCTGCATGCTGATGATAGAAATTACGAGGAAGCCTTGCCATCAGAGAGTGTCTCGATACCATTGGAAACACCGACCAAATTACTGGACGAGTACGAGTCTGAGGGACCGCATACGAGTAGTATAATCACAGAGGTGTCTATTGAGCACCATCCATCGTCGATTGCCAAGATTAGGACCGAGGCGCAGATTGAGACGATTACAGCTACGCAAATTGCATCCAGAAGTTTGTCCAGAAATAGCCAGCTGTCGCAGAGCGAGCCAAAAGATTCGAATACACTAAAAAGTTCGTTGAGGGACTCGAAAATCAGCGTGCAGGTTAACAAAATAGTCGGAACGCCGCCACTAGCCAAGTCATCGACTACGATTAAACCAGATATTAAACCGACGATTACATCGGAAATTAAATCGACAGACTTACGAACGTTGCCTGATGGCTTGTCGAGAGAGTCTACCGGCAAAAAACTGGACATAACAAAACCGAAGAGAAAAAGCAAAGAGAATCAGCAGCAGCAACCAGAACTATCTGAGAGGATAAGCGACGGTGTAGCGATGCAACAGAAAAGAGTAAGCTCGGGCGAGCCTTCTCGAGCTGCTCAAGAAACTAAAAGACTCGATCACCTCGATGATAAGATTGGCAAATCGTTGGAACAGGAAGGTCTAGTAAAAGCGCCCAGTATGATATCCGATCTGGATCATAACAGTTCCGAATCCGAAAGAGATTCGGAGATTGAATTTATTCGCAATAAGGTCGAGAAACTGACCGAGGAGCTACCAGACGAGCGAAAGGGTCTCTTCTATGAGGAGAGTTTTGAAGAGGATCTTCCATATATACCGACGACTCTGCCATTAGAGAAGAGCGTAGCTGTACCCATTCTACCAGTTAAACAACGACTTCAGGAAGTAAGGTAATTGTTTCAAATAAAAATGTGGAAATTACGATACATGCGAACAATATGCAGGATGTTTTCATTAGGAAACTGACAAGTTTTATCAGCATGTTCAAATAGTCTAAGAAGCAAATGAATTATTATACATATCATGGATTGATTCGGCTTTGTTCTCAAGATATGAAATAAAAATGCACCAGAAGTATCATCCGAACGTAAAATGCCCAGTTACTGCATTCCTGCGAGAAATACGAGAACAGGTGATAACGGAAGCTGCAGGTAGCATCTGTCATGATATTGTAATCAGTGGAGTCAGACTGGGTATATTTACAGCAAGATGAACAATTTAAATAATATTTGTGAACAGGAAGACAATTTATCGAGTGTAAATAAATGTAGTTGTAATTGTAATGTGATTAATGGTAATATAATTTCATATCAATAAATCAAATGATTGTCACGTGGAATCGAAGAGCTTTTATTATGGTGCCTTGTACAATATGCTTTGTACAAAATGCTCACATCTTGGGAATGAAGAATCAATCCATGTACATGAACTCTTGTTTAGAATTAATCATGTTCATTCGAACATGTTGACAAAACTTATTAGTTTTTGTAACGGAACACCATTGTATATACATGATATTAAATTATAAAGTTGTTCGAGTTTAATTATTTTGTAATTCAATATTAATGTTAAACATGAAAATCAACTATTAATACATTACATTACACATAGAGGAGAAATTTTTAACAATTTTTTATTTATATTAATAACTGGATTATATCATGTTGTTTGTTATCAGAACAATTCCAATCGAGAGACCGCGCTCAACAACGCCAATAAATCCGACCTTATTGGATGAGTTTGTAATGCAGACATCGCTGGATGAGAGGCGCGTGGAGCGGATGAAAATATCTCTGCCGCGAGAGGATAGCTTCAAGTTGAAAAGTCCACGACGGCAATACACCAGTACAGCGAATACGTTCACAGAATTTGCAGGCAAGGTGCCGCCGGATGGCGGTCGCAAAGGCGCTACTAATCAAGGGAAATCACCTAGTCCACCTCCACTGCCACCGAGAGCATCAACAACAGCATCAACAGCGACAACGGCGGCGGCAGCAGCAACGGCAGCAGCAGCAGCAACGGCAGCGGCAGCAGCAGCAGCAGCATCAGCAGCATCGTCATCATCATCATTATCGGCAACATCAGCGACAGCAGCAGCACGGCTAAGCAACTGGATCAACTTTGAAGAGATACCAGAGAAGCGAAAAGCACCGAAACGGATACAGACGATACCGCGGCCAGAGGATGAGATCGCAAAGACTGTCAGCAGTGGTTATAACTATGTGCAACCGGAAGAATGCAAGTGCGAGTGCCATGAGGAATCTAGGCGAGCGTCCATGCGGGAGGTAGCGGTGGCAACGGCTACAGCTGTCGCCGCCACAGCTACCACCGGCAGTACCAGTACCAGAACTTCCTCTTGCAGCAGTAACGGCGAGCGACCGTGCAATGGCGAAAACTGTACGGTGCCGACCGTTGGCGGCGGTAGTTCGGTCGATCGCGCCAGTATCGTCAGGTAAATTCAATCGGTTACCGATTGTCAAAGTGAGCTAACCACGTGTTCAGCCCGGGACGATCCGCGAAGGCGCTAGTGACGAGTAGAAATCTGTTTCTGTACTTTCAGTGACAGTTCGCTGGAGTGTTCGCTGAGTCTCGACGACAGTCAGAGCACGCAGGTGCTTCTCGGCAACTCGACGAAACCCTTCGCAATGGATCTCGACGTGCGTTCCAACAGGTCGAGCATCATATCGCAGGAGGAAAACGACGAGAATCAGCACCAATAATAATTAATATAACAATTATAATAGTAATACTCGCAGTAGAGCGCACTTACGCCTTAGAATCTTTGGATTTTTCTTTTCTACGTGTGGAAAGATTAATCCGAATTCTTCTGCGACGAGTCAAAGAATGATTCAATTCCGAAAGAGATGTGCGCCATCGTCGCGTTCTCCCGTCGCATTTTCTTTTTCTAAGAAAAGTTTTCAAAACCGGGAAACCGAATCTTATTGAATGATGTCGGAATCTGTTCTCCGCTTTTTGGTAGATCGTAGCAGGCGCGCGATCAAACTTCTGATAGTTGAAAGTACATATGTATGTACATCGCTGCGCGTTCTCGTGTCTTCGAAATCGAATTTCGAAATGTCTTTCGTCTTCGGCGTCACACAATTGTTTATCTGTACAACAGTGTACGCCAATCGGACCATTTTCGTATAATCCGCGTCAGATTTACACATCACTGTTAATATACACTTTCGCATGATACTTTCGCGAGTATAGAATTAGGTATCACTGCAGCAGTATATCGCGAGTTCTTTCTTTTCCTTTTTCTTAATTTTCCTCTGGCATTAGTTGAAGTTGCGCTCACATTATGATTCATTACGATCGATTAATTATTATTCCTAATTGAAAAGCTCATTTCTTTATATCGTTGAAAGTTGAAACGATGTAAGAGAATGAAATGAAGAATACCGCATATCGTAAGTTCTTTTCCAAATATACATTTGAGAATTTTTTAAGAAAAACCGCGGTCAGACGAAATTTCTTATTCTTTCTATTGTGTTCGTATCTTTAAAGTTTATCATACGCATGCATACGCGGTGATATTTTGTTAAAGGTAGACAGATATTTTGTTAGAGGCACCCAGGATGGTGGCTCGCTAATATTTCTCTATTAATCAATCACTAATTTTTTCTGATGAGAGAATCGCATCATGTTGTTGTATCGATGATGCTCGAGCATCGCTCGTATCTCGTTTTTTTGAAAAAAAAAAAAGGTAGAAAAAGGAAGAAAAAAAAAAAAAAATGCAAGCCACCGCACACAACCACACACCCAC
>Ga0157364_1005453_pt1 | contig 12948 bp, 4 predicted proteins | sample AttsexASBM2_FD_111476 | JGI IMG/M metagenome (GOLD analysis project Ga0157364, IMG submission 111476) | Fungus gardens microbial communities from leaf cutter ant in Ribeirão Preto, State of São Paulo, Brazil - Atta sexdens ASBM2 | ecosystem: Host-associated > Fungi > Mycelium > Unclassified ... | reverse complement strand
TAAGATTTTGCCAAAATAATAGACGCCGATAAACGACGCCCATATTCGCAATTACATATTCTTTTTTTTTTAAATGCCCTATTTATCATCTGAACAGATCCATCTTTACACATCGTAGAAGCAAAAATGCTTTCACTCTTTTAGTTATCGGTACTACAAAGGATATTTATGTATATTAACTGAAAAGACGCGAGTCTCGCGGAGACGAAACTTGAATGTAAATGGCTGAGTACATTGAACGAATGAGTAAGCATCAGACTTTTTTGGTGCCCAGTACTGCCGTTCTGCATTTCATCTCTCAATGAATAAAGAATGTTATCATTCTTTTTTTCCTCCTATTCTTTTTTCTTCCGATTTAATTTATTTGGTTAAAACTTTCTGGTTTTTTCTTCCTGGCTAGATATCTATAATCATCATTTCAAAATCTTGTATTGGTTCCGCAAATTTTTCTTACACAAACGAAAGACTTTTTGTTCTTTGCATTCTGCGCGAACGTGATAATCATGAAAATGCTTTTCGACGCGCAAACAAAATTCCGACAATTTTATTTGAATTTCATTTGGAAATAAAAAATATGCGCATGTTAAAAAAATTCTAAAAAAATTAATAAATGAGTAAAATTTTATTTTTATCTTAGCAAAAAATAAAATATGCGTCTTTATATGCATAATATTTTTAGTATGTTTCAGTACTAAAGCGTGACAATCCATAACAATCCATACAAAATTGAAAGACACATCAGATGAAATATATCTATGATGTACGTTTGCATCAATTCATTCGTTCGATCTTATAGTCATTGAAATATTTGAAACTCCCTGAATTCGACTTTAATAAAGTATTAAAGTTTTAATTATTTGAAGAGGAGGTCAATTCTGAAATTCGTTTTTCTTTGAAAGTGAACGAATAAAAATGAACATTACTATATTTAGTAAAGACCATAACAACCTTTAAGGGTAAATTTCTGAAATCATTTTAAGACGAAAATTCTAATACCAAAATTTCGAATTAATAATTTTTTAATTCTAAACATTTAGATGTAATACGGAAAATTCAATTCATTTCACCGCACCTAAGCGAACTTTAGATCGTATAATTTGCCAACTTTAAGTATTTGTAATTTAAAAACTTATACCTCGACTTTGGTATTAGAATTTTCGTTTCAAAATGATCTCGGAAATCTATATTCTTAAGCGGTCTTTTACGGTCTTTACCGAGCACTCTGTATATATGATTTTGTTATACATATATGTATAAAAAATTAAGAGCATATTTATGTGTCCATGAGATAGTTAATTTCTCAAAGCATAGCAGTTATAGGTACCACTTTTCAATAGAAAAGAAATAAGGCTGGGTCAACAAAGACATCAGCTCGAGACGATCACATCTCATGCCGCACCCAAAAATTATATTCCACTCGCACCAGTGCTCATTCATCTTTCCCAATCTCTCGTTCTCTCTTTTTTCAAACAGTGTACACTGCGCTATAATCCTAATCATTTATCGATCCAACCGGTTCATTCAATCCTTTCGGTCATTCTTCTCGATTTGGAGAGCATTCACATGATCAAGGTTATCGTCGCATTCGAACTTATTCTATTTTTAATTATGCAAAATATTGCAATCGATCGAGTATAATTAGAAATAGAATTACAAATATTTATATACATATATTAATTATAGATTCATTTTTTGTTTCGTCAAGAATAATTCCTATCGATTTAAGAGTCTTTTTTTTCTATTTTCTAGATAATTATTTATAGAAATTCAAGATATCGTCGATTGATTTTATATTGATATTTCGTAAACAACTTGTTGATTAAATACACGATATTTTATTTTTATGTTATAACTTTTATTACGTACAGTTTATTATGTACAACATTAATAAAAAGAGAAAAGAAAATCAAAAATTAAGTTACCATTTTGCGTTAGAAAATAAAAATTGATTGTGAGATAATGTTCACGTTGATATGTTTTGACAAAATGTGTAAAAACGACCCCATAATAAGATGTATATGATGATGTCTTTTATTCCTCCAAAGAACAGGAAGAGTATGTGGACAGATTATGTATACGAGAGCCGCAGGCTGCGGAAATTAACCACACACAGTATGCTACTGATGAATGCTACTCATTCGTCGTACGTTTTATGAGTGATTCATCGTCGCGCGATTCTTCGTAGAGAAATAAATTCACTCGAAAGTGGCATTTACCGTAAAATCATTCAAGAAAATGCTCCTCTTTTATGAAGATTTATTTAAACTATTAAAACCTTAAGTATACCAGATGTGATCGTGTAATGAAAATTCCATGACTATGATAATCGACTAATTCTAAGAAATGAATCATCTCTTTTGATTCACATTCAAAGTTTAAGTTGAACCGGAAAAAAAATAATGGCAATAAATAACAAATGATACGATTCCTCTGATGAATTTTGTTATCTACCGTTCTATAGAGAACAGAATTGTAAAACACAAGCAACAATTCTAAGATATTTATAATAATTAAATATTTCCTGTTGAAGATTTTTAGTATTTCCTACATAGCACAGATTTCCAAATGACGTCAGAGGCCTGTTTTTACAATATGTGGTTACCTAAAGATTAAAGGTTACCAAGAAATTCAATCAATGAAATTTGTTCATAAATTTCTTAGTAATCTTTAGGTAATCATCGATTGTAAAAATAGAGTTTAAAGATGTCCAGAGGATGTCTCTTATATCTTCTGAACGTTTTAAAGACGTTTCCAGGATAAAGTGTGCTGCGTGGGTAGTTTCGTCAAGATATACGGAAATACTGATACTTGTTGCATGATAAATATTGAAGGGTGCTTTCATTGTGATGTTCATTGTGAGTCAGCGATCGTTCCTGGTAACTGATCTATAAAAAAGATCTTTTCTTAAGAATTCTTTAGGCTGTTTCATCTTCGAATAAGCTACGTGTAATTTACCTATTGGATAAACAAAAAAGTAAGAGCATAAGAGAGTAAAAGACAGTGAGCTGAAGTTTAACGAAAGGTGAAACAACTCAGCCTTAATTCTGTAAATATTCTACAAATATTCTACAAATATAAATTAAAAGAAAAACGTGTTAAATATGATGATGTCAAATTTTATCGATAGAAAGTTTTTTAAACTCGATCATGTCATCATTTAACAGTTCCCGAGACTTCTATCTCTACACTGATCGTAACCAGTTATGCAAATTAAAATAAAAATTACTGTATATAGTATACATGAACCTGGGAAATTTTTGTAACCAAAATTCATCTTTCTCAGAATTTCTTGTTATCGTCGCTCTTGTTTCATCTTCTCGCATATATCGCGCTCGGTTGTCCTTATTATATCGTTAACATGCAGGCTTGCCCTCGAATTGTTGTTGAATAATAAATCATTTCTATGCGAAAATCGTTCGCGCGGCGTAATTATGCACACGCTTCGTATTTCCCTTTCCCGTTTGATTCACATGCGACACGATGGACCATCAGAAAGGTCACTGCGCATCGATGCCAGATAAATCTACAACGCAGATCTCGATGGATGTTTTTGCACCATCTTCCTATTAAGCACAATTAATTACCACCATTTACATCCATGACTTTGTATATCCGCGTAATCTCCAATCGTGAAATGAATCATTCAAACTTGACGAATCAAATGTAAACTTCTCTTGAGATGGAAACTTATTTAATTAATTGGTAACACACGCCTCTAATTTTCGCGGAATACACAATTCCAAGAAGTTTAAAACTCAGAAATAATGGATTTCTGTGTCACTTTCTTCGCACGGAAAATAACGAACAATTTTCTATTGTGATAATTAGATTTAAATCTGAAACACAAACGTCACTCTCTCTTGCCCGAATCAATGCGAATGCACGCTGCTTGGAAAGATATGATAAGTAGTATTTCGAAAAAGCGTGGCTAATCGCATTTCCCTATATATGCATTTTCGTGTGCAAGCAATCATTTCTTATTGTCACGAAAGCACGTGCCTGCGGTTACTTGCAGATTTATACATAATCGAGTGACGGAAGTCGAAATGACTTTGTATACTTATAGCTACGGGAACTCAATATTCACTACTATACATATAATATATATATATATTCAATGTAACGATCTGCTACGAATGTCATAGAAGAGGACAAGCTATTCCCTTTAGAAATCGGAAGAAAAGTCTAAGCGTTAATAATCACCTTGCATGAAGAAAAATATAAAGTAATATGTACTAAAATTCTAAATTTGATAGATCCATATAGAGATAGATGTTCATTTATGTATAATTATATAATATTTATTTTATTTTTTTAGTAAATGAACGATCATATAGCCATATGAGAATAGGTAATAATACTAATTTACTTTACTGTAAGGTACTTTTTACATTTCAGTAAAATAAATTTTATATACTATTGCAATTTGTTACTATTTCTTAATCTGTAATATAAATTACCATACTCTCAATAGAGTTCATTTTATTAATGAGGATTTTTTGTCTTAGCGCTGATAAAATTTACTTTACTGCGTGATAAAAAATACAATAAAATCTTAAGAATTATTCGTACTTACAGTCTTGAGAATAGTCTAGGTAATAGTTTTATTTATTTTACTGTAAGGTAATAGTATAATTTATTTTACTGTAAGATAATAATCATTTGAATGGATTTACTAATTGTATTGTACTTTACTGTAAGGTAATAATCATTTGAATGGATTCACTAATTATTTATTGTAATGTACTTTTTACCTCACAACCTAACTCCAATATCTTTTACTTTACAGGCAAGTAAAGTTGTCATAAATTCGGCTAAAATAGTCAGAATATTTTTATTTGACTATATACCTGTAAGACTATCTATTTTTCTCCGTGCAAAGTGTAACACTTTGGCAAGCTCTGATACTTTAGATTTCTGTGAACTAGAAAAATTGAATAAATATCAAAATGTCATTTCTTCCACTAGATCAATGTTGATAGAAATAGAACGTAAAGTAACTATATCGAGAGAAAAATATAGCGCGGTTGATTTCGCGATAGATTCATACGATCTTTGTGCAATTATCGTGGCTAGGCTTCAATTGCACGCTTCGTTTCACGTAAATTGTCGCAACCGTCAATGCTCGGTTCGCATGACAGCGCATTATATTACTGTACGTTATATTTATGAATTTGTATTGTTTTGCATAAAATTCAAATCTTTTTCTTACACTTTTGTTACGACGCAACCGGTATTTTTGTGACAATTTCATAATTCAATGTGTAAATATTTTCGTTTCTGGTCTTTAAATTATTCTCGCAAAGGCGAAAACGCATCCTAACTGTTTATAGGCAGGACAGCATATCCTATATATCCGGTTAGTCTGTAGTTCACGCGATATTCATGTAGTAAACGCATATTACTTACCGTAATGCGATCAATAAAATAGGAATACATTGTGGCGATATACCTGCGTATAGTTAATTCTAGTAAATATAGCTAATTCCATAAGAAAGACGGAAACGCATTGCTCCGGGATAAAGTTCCAATCTGTTCTCTGTATGTACGTGTCGATTACGATTCTCGTGAACATTTCGTATTTCTATTCTAATTACTAGACATCAGATTTTTATGTATTTTATTTTTTGCAGACATATACAAAGTATACAAATTTGCACAAATATGCAAAATCTACAATATGCACAAATAAATATGCATTTTTTAAATATTTTTTTAATAAGACAAATTTCTATTTTGATGTTACTTTCCAATCTGCTTTCTAAAAAAATATGAAATTGCAGTAATTCGTAAGAATTCGATGTCTACTAATTACCTTAGAAAATATACAACTTTTGCTGAAATTGACATCCGCGCGATTTTATTTATTTGAAAATTTCGGAGAATTCTATCGTCATTCTATCAACAAATAGAATTATTATAATTTTCTGTTTCTTCTCTCTCTTCCTTTCTCTTTCTGTTTACAAAGAAACGATAAACTGTCGCACGCGTGCGACAGTTTATATTCACGCGCATTCCTATATTGTGCACCTACCGAAGGAGACGCATTTGAGAATGCATTTATAACGAAGACAGCAGGAAGGTTTTAGTTTCTATTTTGAGGTATTTAAGTTGCCCGGCCTTTCTTTGTTGCTACGCGCTTTGCTGATTGCTCGATGCGTTGCATCGAGAGACGAGAGTAACGCAATGTATTAACTTTGGAGATTGATGAAAATGAAGGAAAGAAACAATAGCCGTTCCGCACGTGTAATCTCGAAAAATCCAATAGACATTGTCTCCAGAGACGCATCTGCATCGATGCGGAATAAAGCCTGAGGACTCTTTTGTCCACCTTTATGATCCGTCGCACATTATCGGGGGAGGGGGGGTGGGGTCACAAAAAAAAAGCCTGGCACTATGTATTTATACATTATAGCGCATATATTATGTATACTTCATCTGCCAAGACAAGAGCAGACGGAGTCAGGAGACGGTGGTCGGTGCTGACCATGGATAGGTTCACTGATCCCATCGTCTTCGAATATGCTCTTTCATCGCAGTGCAGCTTTGAGATGCGAAATGTACGTTCGCGTCTCGATCGCGTCGAGAAAAAGTGAGAGAGAGAGAGAGAGAGAGAGAGAGAGAGAGAGAGAGAGAGACAAGACGGGGAAATGAGAAGAAAAGGGCAACTTGAAGTCTCTCTTACACTCAAGCGAGAAACATAGCCATGATATGAAAGCAAAAGAGGGGCATGCGTTACATCCGAATCCGTTCTGTCGACTGCTGAATGTCAATACTTAAGACAATTCCTAGAAGTAAAATAAGCCAGTTTTGCTGCCTCGTGAAAGAATTAAATTACTTAAGTGTCAGCTTATAAACAATGTCTTAATAAAACGGTATATTTTTTCTAACGTGATTATATTCATATTAATTATTGCTATTTACTATAATTTATAAAACAAGAATCAAGAATTAATATTAAGTGAATATTGTACTTGTTATAATTTAGAGCCTTAGCAGAAAGCTGACTTATTAATCTTAAGACAGTGTCTTATAATTTAAGTTTTATATGTCGTCAGTAACAAGAACTAAAAAATGAATTATGTTTTAAAGACATTTGGTGCATCTTTAATACACCTTTAAGATAATACACATTTAACATAAAGGCATAATATTTAAGTCATAAGACATTGTCTTAAGATTATAAGTCAGCCTTTTTTGTTATGGCCCTTACAATATTGAACATGATATCGTGTTTGGTGAGAATCATTCGCAAATTTACAAGCCACATGATTTCAATTTTTTAGCTGTAGATGAACTGCTCAATTCACCTTTTGTCATTTTGACTGTAATCTGTGAGACAAGTGACTGCAAGTTTTTTAAAATACTAGGACATCTTTGTAAACACTGCAGCGTTATACACTGATTTGTTTATCTGCATGAAAAAATCAAAGTGATGTTTGTGTTTAATTCAGATATCTCGTAATTATATTATCTAAAACTCGTTTCTTGTTCTCCGTACTAAACTGTCAATTTGAGAATCAGAAATCCATTGATTCCAGTCTCAATCTTCAATAACTTGAAATTGTTTCATCAAAAATTAAAGGCGTGTTATCGAAAAATGTAAATTTTCATGTGAAAGAAAATATAATCTGTCTAATTTTTAAATGATTCACTTAACGATGGGGAAGATTACATATATTCGATAATCAGAGTTGGAAAGTAATTGATTACTCGTGACGAAATTACAGTTAGAATTATTTTTTTTTAATAACTTAATTTTACTCCTTTTTTTCTATCTATAACTGTAATTTAATTTAATAATTTAATTATTTTTATATTTTTTTCTAACTAATAACTAATTTTATAGTTACTTTTATAATAACTTATTTACATCAAAGTTATTTGTCAACACAGGCTAACCAAAAAAAAGTGTTTAGTAAACGATTGACGATTATTTTTTGTGATTAAAATATATCTTTATTCTTACTTATCTGAAGCGTTTATATTAACAATTAACTAGAATACAGTTCTTTTAGTACATATGAATGCATCTTAATATTGATCCTATAATTTTGACTACAAGTATATATTAGGTGTGGGAAAAAGTCTTGGCGTTTTTTTAATGCCATCTAACGGGAAAAACGCCACGAACTTTTTTCCACACCTAATATATTAATTTAGTATAAATAATGTAGAGCAAATGTTTTATTATATTATTATAAATAATATAATTGAATAATTTTGTATAATAAATAAAATAATTTAGAATGTTAGAAATGTATATCCCGAGAAAAAATGTTATATATATATATATATATGGACATATTATACATATAATTATACATATAAAATATTATACATATAAAATTATATATGAAACATTTTTTCCCGAGTAAATTCTTGTGTTTAAAATAGCAATGCAAAAAATTACAAAACATTAACAGAAAAGTAACTAAAGAGTAAGGATTCGTTATTTTTTAAGTAACTCTAACCGTAACGCGGTATTTTTCAAAATTAATAATTTATATAACAGCAACTATTTTTTGAGAAAAAAAAATTAACTATAAATATTAGTTACTTTTACGAACAACTTTGTTCCATATTACCTGCTATAATATTACGATGCGCCATGCGCCAATGACAATCAATGCATCGTTATTACAGACGTCTACCTCCTCCCATCGAGGCAAATAACGATTGTCAGGGCCACTAAAGAGGCATATTAATTGCAGTCATCTCTCATCGATAAGTCGCTCCTTCGGCTATGGGAAAGAATGCACGAGTGCACTCGTTCGCACACGTTTCTGTTTGCGGTAGACCACGAGAGGACTACCTCTTCTTGTGAGCGATTCCGAGGACAAAAAAGACCTTGAAAAATCCTTCGACTAGAGTCGCCGCGACATTCCCGCAGGAGTCATTCCATTATATTTAAATTAGATGACTGTACACACTACATATATCAAAATCTGTGTGGCTTCACACACATACATGTACTTTGATGTTTTTTTATTTATTATATATACATAATGTATGTATATTTAAATTAACTCAAAAATTCTGTTTCGAAAATGTTAATTGTTTTTTATGAACGATTAAAGTTGTAGTATCACGTAAAAATCATCATTCATAAGTTTGCATTTGTGCTTATACGAGTACTATCAGATTTTCATAGCTCATTTTGATTTTCTTATGCAATATGTACGGTTTTTTCAATTTTTTTTTGCTGCGAATAAAGAAAAAATGCTACAATAAAGGAAAAAAAATACTTGAAAATTAAATGATCTCCGCCGAAAGTTATTTATTATCACACATATCGAAAAACGTACAACGAAGCGCAAAATGTAAAACATAATAATAATAATAATAATAATAATAATAATAATAATAATAACAACAATAACAATATAATAATAATGACAGTGATGTTAATGATAATGATGATAATGGTAATGAGAATGATAATGATGATAATAATAATTAAATAGATTTGTACGCGTTAAACGATTATTAAAATTAAAATTCGTGTAAATTATAAAACGCACACATTTTTAATTAAACCTTAATCATGCAATTAATTAATTTAACATTTAATAAGCTTAATTATGTTTGTCTCTTAATACGAATATCACTTTGTTCTAAAATAAATAACTAATCCTTTAAATAAATTCATAAATGATAATTCGATGTAATAAAAAGATAGTAACTGTACTTGTCGTTATTGCTAAAATATTTTTTAATAAAACGTAAAAAGAAATTAAGACAGAACGCGTCTAATTGATCTAATTGTAGAAATTATTATAACTGAATAATCATACAGTCTAATATAGGTATATATTCATACCTTTGAGAAATATTGTTTTTGTTATAACCACAAGCAGGACAAGAGTCGTTATCGGACTTGCAACGAATTCACAGCAAAGTCCGACCACGCAAGATCGCATACATTTAGAACATTAAATTATATTTTTATTATGTTCATAAAAATTAAAATGTACACACCTTATTGTTTAAGTGATACTTGTATCAGCTTCTATATGCATGTATATTATTTATAACAATAGAGGTATAGGTACTCTCGAGACGAAACGAGCTTACGAAATAAATATACGACTTTTTCACAAACGGGAGGATTTCGGAGAAAGAGGTGATACGGTGTTTAGCTTACTTGAATGAATATTAATATTATTGACTGCTTATAAAATAATACTATTACACAATAATCATCTCATGATTTGACTTGACACAGTTCTATTTTTCTTATAATAATAATAATAATTAGCTCTTGGCCTACGAGATCGAAAAGTACATTCTTGCTTTCGCGGCAAAGGATGGTAATCGCTCAAGTAACAACGCTTACTGCTGTAGCTACAAAAAAGAATGGATAGCTTTCATTTGAATTAGAAGGGGTTACATGGAATATACTTGCTAGTTATATTTTCTTTATTTTTACTTTTGCCTTTTCTTCTCGAGTGCCGCTAAAGCAGGCATGTCTCTAGTGCGTCGCGTGTGACTGGATGTGCATGTATATCTACGGCCTTAATATGACGCGTATGACGCGTGTGACACGTATAAGAATGATATCGCGCGGATGATATTTCTGATGCTGTTTAATATTTAAACAGCATCATGCGCTGTTCTAGCTTCTAGTTCGCAAGGTTCGTGAAGAAAATGTCTCGAGACGAGATTAGTAGACTTTGTACACTTTGATCTGAGCACGAAGGAATCAAAGAAAATCTACAAGAGATCCATCTTGTAATTCGCAGATTAATTCAAATAAAACATACTCAAAACGTTCATATTATATTGTAATACAATACTCATTACAAGACAAATTTTGTTATCTCGTGAAAATATAGTTACATTTGCACTTAAATCACCGCGTTTGATACTTTGCTGGAAAATGTCACGAAAAATTTGAAAACGTATCAATTTCTATAGCACATATCGATGGATCGTGATTATAGAATATTCCATGCAAACATTCAGAGAAGTAAACACTAATTGTAAGTATTATGCCAGAATACATACCAGCACCAGTGCACACCGAGGTACTTACTAGTTGAATCGCTATCTACATATCCTAAATATTGAAATTTAGATCGTGCTGAATCGACAATACGACTCGAATTGCTACGCGTAATGTCGCGTAATGAAATAAACGTTACTTAAGCGTTTGCCCACATTTTATGTATTTATACACGCATCTGGTCGATTCGCGCATCGCTCACAGCAGTACGTTCGTACAATCGTTTATTTCATAATCTTGTAAGAATTATTTGATTCGAGGTACGTTCAGATATGTCTAATAAACATATCGGAATTAATTGTGTTTTACAAAGATTCCTTGGAGAGTTACATTTTCGTATATGCCGCAAGATACTTTTATACCGATGAGATTTCCGATGTGACGTCGGCAAATTATTATTGCGCTATTTATCAACTACACACGAGTACAAGTAGATTTTTACGATTATACTTATACAACTGTGATACTCGAAGACGATCTTCCATTATCCACATCGTGAATACCTGTATGCCAGATTCAATAGAATTAATCGAGATCGTTTCTCGTATTGTATAACACAATGACTAATTCATTATTTAAGATGTTTTAGAGCAGTTTCTAATTTGTACGTTATGCAATATAAATTGTAAGAGGTCCTTATCTAGCGAGAATCAGTCAAAATAATAAAATGATACGAAATGATAATTTACCTGCAGAAAGGCTGCAGGAGCCCGTAAGAAGAAATAGATAATAAGCATATCCGTAAGCATATTTGTGATTAAACTTTAATGTTATATGAATCATTGTTATACGAATCATTGACAGAGTCAACATCCTCTACAAGTTACTTTTGTAGTTTAGAGCTTTATATAACACCTCATCCAAATGCATATTCAGTGAATACAAACCGGCTAGATACCTTTTTTTTTTGTCTTTAATCACACGATGCAAAAATAGGCTTTCCTATTTCCGGTTATCTACAACCAGATGAAACGACATAGCGCATCCTATCGATCTACAGAGAATTTCCGAAATCCTTATTATCTAATATCGACTGTACCATTCGTTATTTCCAGCAGAAGCTTTACACTTACAGCATAAAATCGTCGATCGACTGAAACTATCTACGTCGCATCTTTCGCCGTGTATAATTCACACTTTGATTTCACTCTTATACCAAATCCTTTTTCTCCCGATGTGCAAACATTTGGCGAAGTAGACAGAAACAGAATCAATTCGAAGATTCACAGGCAGGTGTAAAGTGTCCAAGTATCCGTTTGATCCCCGCGACACACCATAAAAGGCTGATTCCTCGTTTCGATGGATCCGAGCTTTAGTTATTTAGACATCAACGTCGAACTATTCGAAACGTAGAACACACACAGTATGTATATTACAATATACCTTCGTGATGTGTATCAACGATTCGAAAGAAAAACCGTCTACGGTCACACGTCTAATGTATCGTTGATCGATCTATTCGATGAATGACTCGAAAAATGACTTTCTCCAAAGGGAAGATAAGCTCGTCCACGGAGGTCTACAAACTAAGTACTAGCGTATAAAGTCGAGGTGGATCAAACGGATGCAATACGTGTTAAATATGTTGTCTCTAGTGAGTGAACCCTTACGTTTTCAAACAATGAGAATGACAGCTGTATTTGACATTGTAAGTTGACAGTCCTAATTACATCAAGTTAAATGTGTGAAAGCTGTTGTGAACCTAACGTACAGTGTGTATAGTGTCGTCGTGATAAATACAATATCTACTTAACATGGCTAGAATAAATGAGAAGGAGAGACGAAGCACGTGCTCACTTTGCTAATTTTTTTTTTTACATTATCGATAAGGGTCGATTAATGTACGAGGACGAATATGAGGGTTTTGTCACTTTTTCTTCACACGCATACTTTATCTGTTATTTTCCTCTCTCTCTCTCTCTCTCTCTCTCTCTCTCTCT
>Ga0157364_1005452_pt1 | contig 12950 bp, 12 predicted proteins | sample AttsexASBM2_FD_111476 | JGI IMG/M metagenome (GOLD analysis project Ga0157364, IMG submission 111476) | Fungus gardens microbial communities from leaf cutter ant in Ribeirão Preto, State of São Paulo, Brazil - Atta sexdens ASBM2 | ecosystem: Host-associated > Fungi > Mycelium > Unclassified ... | reverse complement strand
GTAATGTACACATATGTATACATATATATACATATATATACATATATATATATATATATATATATATGTATAATTACATTTCAAATACTTAATAATTGTAAAAAATTAGTAAATGTAAAAAAAATTTGTATGATGATTTACAAGTTTTCTCATGTAATACAGGAACAAATTTTAGAGCTCCAGATATATTAGAATAGCACAATAATCGTTTAATCTGAGCTGGATGCCGACAACGTTCATATTGACTATTTTCGCTTTTTAACTTGATAATCTGTCGTTCAAGAAGCAATAAATAATAAGTAAGCTTAGTAAATAATCCAATAAAAATAAGTAAACTTATTAATATTTTAATATATAATCATTAGATAAAAAATAGCAGACTTTTGCTATTCATGTAACTCTAGAGCTCTAGAAAAACACTTTAAGCGCCATCTCTTAGATCGTATTCAACTTTCTTTAGACATTACCAGAAAACATTGAAGACGGAGATCAACGAAGATGTATTGAAAATATTCTTTTTATTACAAAGAATTGATTTCACATAAGAGATATTATAAAAATATAAAAAATTCACAAAATTCAACTCTTTGCAAAATTTCAGATTGTTTCTTTATTTTTCCCCTCTCTCATTTATATTAGATTTACATTAGATTGGTCACAAAAGGAGAAGTCGGGTTAAAAAAGAACTACAACTTTTATTATACAAAAAATCGAGCGTTTGTACAAAAAGGTGTATTCTTATATATTATATCGCTTATAGTGAATCCAACGTTAAAACGTTTTACTCTGAGATACGAGCGATTGATTGGAATAAAATAGCGTGATGCTTTAATAATAAGGAACACACGAACCCGCGGTTGCAATCATTCCAACATCGATTCACTTAAAAGCGATGGTAGCTTCACATATCTATCTGCTCCGATCACATACTGCGTCCCAATAGGACCGTAACAATATTTTCAACATACTACCTTCACATCTCATGCATACAAACCAGCTAATAATCATCATCATATATATATATATATATATATATATATATATATATATATATACATATATACATATATATATATATACATACACACACACACGCGCGCGCGCGCGCGCGTGTATGTGTGTGTGTATATATTATGCGCATCGTTATCTCGCTAAAAAAAGGGGGAAGAACAAGAAAAGATCGATGTGGCACTTTCTCGTACAGTCATTTTGCATCTTCGCAAAAATCGACAAAAATAGGAAACAACTACAAGAGAAAATTTGGACGAGAAATGATGTTGAAATCTTCTTTAATTTCAATTCGGATTCGAAAAAAAATTAGAAGAATGTAACAGATCATTCGAAATATACATTCGAAATACAATTATTACATCCTCCACAAATTCTTCAAATCAAATTAAAAATTCATTATAAAATTGTTATTAACCACCGGTCTGCCAAGGAAAATGGGACTCTTTCAAAAAATTGTTCACAAAAATTATATATATATATATATTATATTATAACATATTATGTTATTATATATATATATAATTATATATACATAACTTTATATATATTAGAATATAATAATTATATCATAAATGTTTTTGATTAACAATTATCATTTTTTTCTTTCTTAATATACATATGCTTGTAAGTCGTTGATCTTTTCATTAAATTACTATTAAAATTTATTAATATTCAAAAAACGAGTAATAACAATCTTGATAGACCGGCTGTCAATTTTACCTCAACGCGTTCGGGTGTTCGGCAAAAACAATAACGAAACCGAACGCTGCGAAGTCGATTGATATATACAGCGTAAGGTAAATATCGGTGAAAGAACCTAATCGAACGCTTATCATCCCACCATCGTTTTGCATTTGTACTTTTACGATTCCACATGTTGCGGCAATCAATTTCACGGCAAAGTGACGCAGAAAACACATGATCGACGAGACAATCTGCCATCATTGTCATCATCGTCGTGTCCGTTCACAAAAAAAAAACGCGCGTAAACATCTAAAGAATTAAGCTAAATCGCATTATGGTTACGAAGAAGAAGTTTGAGCTGCCAACATTTCCTCCTGCTGTATTTTTCTCCGGTAGTTATCCAGTGTGACTTGTATAGTCTTCTCAGAGTAACGGCAGTTTTCAGCACCGCAGGTACATGTGAAGGACTTGCATTTTATTATCCAGAATTTCTCGCCGTAATCGAAGCTGGAGGCAAACAGATCCATATTTGTCTATCGTGCGAAATTAAAACAAAAGAGAGCGTGACGTAAAAAACGAGATGAAATTGGGTATTTTCAGCAAGGACACAATCAGACACAGTTTAACATAGTAAATCATTAGATCCTTGTTTGCATATGTTAAATAAGAATGAAACAATTCACTATGTTACACAGACATGATGTTACATAGACATGATGTCTGATTATGTTCTTGCTGAAAAACGCCGCGAAAATTGTGAGATGTGTGAATACTCTTAAAAATACCGTCACCTTAATCCGTCGTGCATTAATATTAGATACGCGTAAGATATACATATGATAAATTGTACGTAATCATTAGAAACGGATTAAATAAAAAGAAAGATCTCAAAATCTTGCAAAAGTATATTTAAAAGAAAAGATTTCTTAGGATTGTTTTAGTTCTTTAGAGAAATAAATAATACAAAAAATGAAAGAGTGAATGACACAGAGTACAATCTATTGAAAGATTATAAGGATTATTTAAACACTATTATACTAAACATCTTTATTGGATAAAAGTAACATTTGATCATTCTACATTAAACAAAAGATAAATAGAATTGGATTATTTTACTATCAAAATATATTTGAATCACGACACAGAATTAAAGAGACGAAATATGAAATAATAAAGATGAAAAAAATTACAATTACGTGCTATGTTGATGAAACAAAAAAACAAATGTTAAGCAATTTATTAACAGAAAATGCTGTGCAACCATGTATTCCTGTTAGTTTAGAGGCTCAATGAGAATGTCTCAGAGATTTTCGGCGTTTCATTGACTTCAACCTCTTTTTAACATACCCGAGCTCTTCATCTGCCTCGATGTCACGATTAGCGAAGAATGCTATCCTTGGAAAATGGAGATCCTGATGTTCGACGAATACTCGTACCGGCAACAGATTCGGCGCGCACGAATGATTAATGAACCGAGCAATATTCCCATAACGTCTTGCATCTATACAATATGTTTCTCCATCCTGTGTACATCAAATAATTCTTTTATCCACAATCTAGAATAGCTTATATAGATATAATAAGCTGTACAATACGAACGAGAAACAGTTATAAAGAAACGATTTTTCAAAAAGGTATGTCCAAAATCTTCTCATAAAATAATAAACATTTTTTTGCACCTCAGATTATGTGTTATCAATTTAAATTTAAGAGTAAAATTTAAGATAATAGGAAAATGACCGGATAGTTTGATAGAGCAGCTATCTTATTAAACGAAAGACTTATTGCCTACTAGAGAATTTTTTAACTAAAAAAATTATTCTAATAAAAAAAGCAGAAACAAATACCAAGATAAATGAGTAATAAATCATGATATTGCATCCCTTGAAGAATGGAAAAATCTAAATAGTAAACGAACGTGAGTTGTCTAAAATATTGTAATTGTCCATATATTGTGTAATAAAAGAAATTACGAAAACAATATGCAGACATTAAAAACAAAATTATTTCGCTTCTATAAACCAAAGTAAAAACTACGAGTATATAGCTTACTCTGTTGTCCAAATCAAATAAGTAGGAATCATCTTCGCGATGATCAGCCTCGGAATCTGAGATTATCTCTCCAACGTATTCACAAACATAAGTGCCTTTAGGAATATGTCGAAGAGTTCGAAGACCCCAACCTTTGCCTCTTGTGCGGAACAATTGAAATCGTTGAGTCAGTCCATGTTGAATAACTCGGTTGTTACATGTAATGCGATTGCAATCGCAAGCTGGATTACATTCAAACAACATTGGTGGATCTGTAACAAATATTATTTGTTAATATCTTATTAAAATTATTTTCAAAGAATATTCTATAATTTCTCTATCATTAATTCAATGTATTTATTTTAATGTATTTATAGTACAATTATTATAAGACTTTCTGTTTTTACAAATTAAAATTTTTTTCAATGTTTTTTTCAATGACATTTAATAGACACCTGTATAATTAAATTCTGGTACGAGTTTTCCCTCTTCATCATACCAACATCGTAGACTTATATTTCCACACAAGCACTTTTCAGAACTGCAGTTATCCTCACATCGACATGATTGCAACGATGTAATTGTGCGGTCCACATTGATATTGCTTGTGAAACAATTCTCCGTTATGTAAAGGAAATCGGTTGGCTTGTCCTCGGAATCATATCCGTTGACACATTGTATAGGATTTGTTTCTTTTCCACGTGAAATGTCACTGTAAAAAGAACAGATAATAAAAGAAAATTATTGTAAAAGAGAGGCCCAAATACTAACCATTTTTTATTATATCTACATACAATATAATTAGTATTATAACAATATTTCTCAAGAAATTGTGAAATAAAGTTCTTAACATTAGGTATAGTAAAAAGAAATCCATTATTTTTCCATTCAATTTCAAAAATAATGGATTTCTTTTTACTACACCTAATATATCTAACTCGACAATCATAAACTAATTCAATTTTTACAAAATTACAACATATATTATTCATATATTTACTGTATTGATAATTACGCTGTACTTGATAAAATTCCACTTACTTCGTCAATATCTTAACCGTTCTTTCCCACATATACTCGGCGAGTTCATTGACTTTCGCATTCAATCTTAAAGCAGCCATAGTATCACCATCAGATGCGCAACAATTCACCGCAGTTTCACCGGCAGCATTTACCTCTCCTATTTTAGCACCACGCGCTAACAGCAGAACACTGACTGCATATTGATCTTGTCTAGCTGCTATATGTCTTAAAAAATATATGTAAATTATTGTTTTATAATGAGAAAAAATTGTCTAAAAAATTCAGTTTATTCAAGATGACTATAAATGTTTCTACAGTGTTCGCATAATATGATAAATAATTTTAACAGTCTACAAGAAAAATACGAAACGTACAAAGGAGTATCACCATGAACATTAACAGCGTTCACATCGCAACCCTCGTTAAGAAGCATCTCCGTAATCTCGGAACTGCCGCTGAAGGCACTCCAATGCAACGCTATATTCTGTTCGGCATCTCGGATAAGCGGATCGCACTTCTTGTCCAATAAATACCGTGCGACATCCGCATGACAAAATTCGCATGCCCAGATTAAACTTGTCCAACCACCATCATCCACAGAATCTGCAAATGAAAATGTCAGAGAACGTAAAAAAAATAAAGTTAAATCTAAAAAAATAACGAATAAATTATTCATAATTAGAGACGAGCACATCACACATTACCTACTAATGTTCTCGGCACTTTACATTCAGTCAGTATGATTTGGCAGACTTCTAGGTGACCGGATTTGGCAGCCATGTGCAAGGCAGTCATACCGTCCTCACCCTTCAGTGTCACATCGGCACCTATCCTGACTAGGTATTTCACTACGGCGGCATTACCCTTACTCGCAGCTAGCATTAGTGGTGTCAATTGGTTCCTATCCATTACATCTACTTGAGCACCAGCTTGAACCAGAACGTGTACACATGACAAATGACCTTTATCTGCCGCTATGTGCAGACCGGTTCGGTGAGCATAATCCCGGAATGTGTGATTTGCATTGTAACCACATGCTGAAAGTCAGAAATTGTATATTATAATGATATAATAATTAAGTTACTGAAGTAAATAACAATTTCATTATTCGCTAAAAACAGAGTTTTAAATTGTTAACATAATATTGTTAATATATGTATATTATATAATAATATTATCATTAATAAATTATCGTTAATAAATTACATAGAATCTGAATCAGAGAACTTTAAATAATAAATGTGAACTTAGCTTATCTTACTTCTGAATAAAATTATTACTTAACAAGAGATTTAAAATGGAAAAATAAAACACGAAGAAATATAAAAAATTTACAAGTTTGGGAATATTCAACTTCATAAAATCAATCATTGATTTAAATTCTCATATTTCTCATCAAGTTTTCACTCACCTAATATATTAACCAACTTTTCAAGATCTCCATTCTTCACGGATGTGTAGAGACTCATAATGGTGTAACGTTCTGGCCTCTCAGTATTAATCGACGGTTCAGGTATCTTGATAACATCGGGCTTGATCAACGGACTGGGCGGATGCTCAGCCAACTTTGTATTATCACCTTTCCCAGGTAGGCTCATCTTTGCAGATGGCAATTTGGAAAATTTTTTACGCGTAGGAATGAAAACCGGCCGCCTCATGCCATTCATTGTCACCATTACATCATAAGCTGCTGTCTCACTGCCACAGTGCGGACAAACACCTTTCTTGTTCGGATATATCTCACATTCGCGATGGTACTGATGACCATTGGTACACTGCACAAATCTGCCTTGTGAACAAAACATTCCGCAAGAAGGACAACAATTGTGACGAAGTAATCGTTCCTTGTGCATACGGCAGAGAATAATGAAAGGCACACGAGTGCTTGGCCGCCGCATCGCCACATCATTGGTGTCCACTTCATTACAACAGCCGACCACCCGATTGTCAATCGAGTCGACAGCAGTACAGTACAGTGGTCCTCCAGAACCAGTTATCGTCACGTATAACTGAGATCGTATTTGACATAGACACAGCATAGATTGCACATATGTCTAAAATTAAATAAAAACAAAAGGATAAGAATATTATTCCTATTCAAATATTTATCAAAAGAATAAAAAAAAGCCTATAAAAGCCGACACAGATTTTTCGTGTATAAAAAATATAATAGAAATAGAAATAATAAAAAATATAAGGTTTATTAATAAAAATCTAGACTTTTCGACTACATTATTTTGGTCATCTTCAGTAACTGTCGCGATATAAACTGCGCTATTAAAATAAATCGCTTGGTAAATTTACAATAATAGAACTGTGTTTAAATTTAAAATCTCTTGAAAACGTCGTAGTATTTGTTTAAATACTGTATATATGAGTCAATCGATAAAATGATACCATTACTGTAATAATAAAAAATAGTACAATAGTCAATCTTAACAATACAATTAAATGTAAACTTACAGATCGACAATTACAGACTATACGATGATATTACGATGATCTGTTACCAATCATTATACAAAAACAAAGGAGAAAATAACATAGATAAAACAATACGACAGATATGCTTTATTACGAATAAAAATCATCTCGGAAATCAATCTTTTACTTAATGGTTTTTCTTCATTTAATATCTTAATTCCGTTCCAATCAAAATCATGTTCTATGTTCACTCTGTGTTCAGTTATAATCGAAAGTTGGGATCAGTTTCTATTAATATGGTTACGATGTTCACTGATTCTAGTTTTTAGTGACCTCTCCGGCTAACATAAAACGCCTCGCACTGGACACAATTAATTTTATAGATCACAGTGAATTAATGCTGGCAGCCTATCTTTGTGTACTCTAATAAATGTGTTCAATTTATTGAGTCTTTTGTATGCAAATTTTATTAGCGGATTATTTTAAAATAATTTTTTAATTTTCTCAAAAATTTTAGGAATACACGGAATTGTAAAATAATTATTTAATTTGGCATTTTATATATATATATATATATATATTAGGCGTTTTTCCCATTAGATGGGATTAAAAAAACGCCACTTTTTCCCACACCTAATATATATATATATATATATATGATCTCTGATTGGTTCTTCTAAATTCATCTCATTATCATTTTTTTTAACTGCTCAAATTTAGTGTATAATCTTTCCTTAATTAAAAATTATAATTAAAAATTAAATCTAAAGGATATCCATTAGAGAAAAGAATATTAATATTGATATTAGATTGATTTCTGAGATGATTTTTATTCATAAACAAAAACAAGGCTTAAACTTACAGAAAAACATGAATTTATTAAACCCGATGTATCGTGACCTTTTTTCTTGATTTTTCCACCTCTAAGCATATCTGTAATTAATTATTCTGTTTATTATTCTGCAAATGTACGTCTATGTATTATTATTTTCTCATTTGTTCTTGTACAATAACTGATAACAGACCTTCGTAATGCCACACGTTATTCTCATATTAAAATATGTACAGCCGATATGTAAGTTCACATTTAATTGTATTAAAATTGCTTATTAGAATTTTTTATTATTACAATAATAGTATGGCATTTTATCGATTAATTCACGTATACAATATTCAAACAAATACTATGACGTTTTCAAGATTTTAAATTTGGACACATTTCTATTATAAATTTATCAAGCGATTCATTTTAATAGCATACAGCTTATATTGCGACTTACTGACCAAAATAATGTGATGAATGTGTGTGAAATCTAGATTTTTATTAATAAACATTTTATTTTTTACACATGAAAAACCTGTGTCTCTTATAGGTTTTTCTTTATTCTTTTGATTGTATATCACTCGAGCCTTTCTTGTATTTCAAATATTTATGTTTATTATGATAATAAACATTATCTTCCTATTAATAGAAAGGAAAAGAATTTTATATATATATATAAAATCTTATACATATATATAAAATGTCCACAATGTTAAAAATGGATCCGAGATCTTAATCCAAGAAAAAGTTATTAGAATTCAAATCATGGACACAAGTAACTTGAACGTATTTCTCAGATTAAAAAATGCATTTGTCCCATTTTTTTATACCAATTATTAATTTCATATTGATTTAACTATTGTCAGTTTTACTACTTCTTAATGTGCTAGTCAATTTTAGACAATAGAAACGTATGTAAATTTAAATAATCTTTAAATTAAAATAAATAAATAAATTACAGTAGCTAAATTTTAAATATTATACAGTCATCAAATTATAATTGTTTCTAATCGAGAACTTGGATTGATTTCTAGCATTGTGAACATAGGGCTTAATAGTAAATAAGATATGCCGATAAAATGAGATTTGATTTATAGCGAATATTCATAGTTGATTCTTATTTTAAGACCGTCTTAAATAAAATTAATAAGCTCCGTGATTGGCTCTTCAAATTATATTTAAAACGGTCTTAAATATAAGAACCGATTATAAATACCGACCTAAAATAATTATTTAAATAAATATATTGATAAATTTTTTCATGTACATAAAAATTAAATTTTATAATCCTGATTTACTGCAATATTATGGAACCAATATTAGAAACGGATGATGATACTCACTTCACTCAAAATGGCCGTTGATTCCGGTTTTGATGCTTGTCCTTCCGCGGGACTCGGGCTTGGCACCATACTTCGGCGAGTTCGTTTAGTCGGTATCTCTGTAATAAAGTTGACATAAAACATTAATAAATTATTATTTTACATATTTATAACAAAGCATAAAGAAGAGAAATATGTAAAATAATATACCTCCATGGCTAACTTTCCATTCAAATTTATTTTCATTCGCCTTTTTATATCCATTAAGTTTCGTGTTAAAAACTAAAGCTTTACCTTCAGGATAATCGTTATTTTTTCCCGCTTCTGCAACGGATGGAGAACCATCTGCAAAATAATTTATTGATTTTGATTACAATCGCTGTTCACACGGAAGAATTACTATTAGTACTACTTTGTACAGATATTAACGTCACCTTCGTACAGATCTGCCTTTGCTATCTTTCGCGCTGCTTGAGTGCTTCCACGAGGACGTCCCCTGTCTCTCCTGGGTCGAACGGTGGATTGGGTGGCAGGTTTTAAGAAAGGTTTCTGAATATCTGCCAAAGGTATGTCGTCGCTGCTAGGACTACCGATGGAATTGCCTAGTTTAGTTTGTGATTCCGAACTCCTTGTCATCGGTGATAATTTCGGCATTTCTTCGAAGTCAGATGAGAAAATCTGCGAATCTTCCAAGACACTGTCGTTCATGCTATTCTCCGATAACGTGGTATTGTGTGAAGATTCTAACATCGTATTTTCAGCCGTATTAATGCTGTCAGATGTTAGCGATGTTTCTACATCCTGACGAACATCGGAGACCTTCATATGTGCCTGCTTTACCTGTTCTTTACCCGGAATAATTTTCTTGGGTCGACCCGGTCTGTTATACCTTTTTTTCTTGAACTCCTCTGTATAATTGGACTTTTCTTTACGTGCCATGGCGCTTTCTAGTACAGTGCTCTTTACCGATTCTTTACATAACCTTCTAGCAGAACGCTTAGGACCAGGAGGTTCCTCATCCTGAGGGACTGATTCACTGAAAATTAAGGAAATAAGTTTATAAATAGCCATACCTAATAACATTCAACAAAAATAGAAAGAAGAAAACAAAAAACCTAAGTGCTCGTAATCTTGGTCGTCCAATTCTTCTCTTTCTGGTAGTAACAAGTGTGGTAGTTTCTTGTTGTGCAGTCTCTTCTGTTAATGCCTTGTTGCTGTTTTCAACATTATTCTCTGTGGTTTCAGGTTTCTTCGAAATAGGAAGTTGCGTGTCACTATTTTGTTTCTCTTGTGTACTTTCCACTTTGTCCTCATTCATAGTTTTCAATTCTGTCATCTTTGTAGATTCCTTCTTCTTTGCCTCCTCTGCTTGAATCTTCTCTGATTGGGATTCCTCCAGTTGAGATTCCTCGACTTGGGATTCCTCTGCCTGAGACTCCTCAGCTTGGAACTCTTCCACTAAATCAGAATTTTCATCAGAATTTTCTATCTTTACCAAGACACCATCAATGTCATTGCAAGCAAACTCATCAGGAACTAAAGCGAGATTAGAGGAACAACTGGATATCTTAGTCTTTTTGCCATGATCTGTATTCAGATCAATGGTCCTGAATGTTAAGACGATCCTGGCCTTGTCCTTTTTGACAGTGTCCTGCTTATCCGCCAAACTCTCCTCCTCACCATTATGATTCTCCTCCGGAGTCTGAGAAGTGACTGCATCCTCTAAATTTTCAGCAGCTTCTTCACTGACACCGTCGAGTTCTCTTTCCCCCTTGGACGCTTCATCGACGACCTTGGATGTCACCGGCATCACCGTTTCCTCCGGTTCCATTTTATCACTGTCATTATTCTTCGTCGGACTCATACCCTTGTTAAACTCGTTCGTCATCCCCTCGAGGATCTCATGAATACGAACATTGTCATCGACAACTCTGTTGTCGGAGGCGGCCATGTCTCCTTCCTTTCCGTTGGTGCCGCTGGACTCCGTCACCGGTGGCGCCCGACACCCTTCGGGTGTCGCGGCGACGAGCTCGTTGTCGCCCTCCGCTACAGCGGCCATGCCTGGTGTGCACGGCTAGCTATTGCTACGAGTAGCAGACTTGCTGTGAGAAGCGACGATGCGCATCTCCAAAGATGTACTTCATCCTGCCGCTTATGTAGTATGCTCTTCGATTACCAGCACATGCTCCACCACGTATCCTTCGAATTATCTTTTCTTTCTCTCCCTTTCTCTTCTTCCGCAAAGATTTGCTCTTTTTTTTCAGCTCCCTAATCCCTCTCCCCGATCTATTTTCTTCCGCCCTTCATCCTATCTACCTGTCCTTAACGCGCCGCTTTCCGGCGCTGCAATCAATCTCACCCCGATGCACTTATCGACGACGCTTATCGACGACGCGGATCCATCGATCCTTCTTCAATGGCGGGACGCGGGACGCGGAACACCGCACTTCCCCCTACCCTTCACACTCTCTTTCTCTCTTTATCTTTCTCACATTCATTCACTGTGCCGCAAAATGAAAGCCGTACTGTACGCGTGTCTTGTTACTCGATCTCATCAACTACTATACCTTTCGTTATTTCGAGCTGCTCTCAGCTCAGTGATACGATGAGCAGCAAGTCGAGAATTCGACCCGATCGACGTTTCCGAAACGGCACGAAGTGCCCCGAACTAGCCGCTGAACTGAAGTTCCTCGCATAAGAACGCGGGAAGAGGGAAAGAAAGAGAAAGATGGCCGCGCTCCGGCATGCTCCGAGAACGAGCAATGGCTAGAAGCCATATTGATTGTTCAGGGACGCACGGAATTGTTTTCTTTCCTCGATCTTACGCTGCGCGCTATTGCGCCATACGGCATCAGGTTAAATTAACCTTCAACGATGTTTCATTCAATCTTAATTCATATGGTTTCTCAAGAGGAACGATCTTCCCGAGTAAATAAGAAGAAAGGGGGGAGAGAGCGCCATTATTAGCGATACCCGTATAGATCACTTCGTCTGGCATACTACTGTACGTACACGCGGGATCGTTGACGCCTTTAATGTGTGAATTTAGGCGCTTTTCGAGACGTCTATGCAGGGAAATGCATAAAGCCTAGTTGTTGTCCACGATGCTAGAAATTACTCCAAGATCGGACGGAGAAAGATAATTAACAAATCGCGTTTGAACAATTTCACCAATTGATTGATGCATATTGTTTTTCTCCATCCGAGATCTCAGATGGATTTCTAGAACATTGTGGACAAGAGATATATTTCTTATAGTTAAACTTTCTTGCACTTTTCAACTTTTTGCACGTTTCATCTCTTTTCTCTTTTCGTCTTCAGTGTGAAAAGAAAGAAACGAAGGGTCGAACAAGAAGTTCAACTAAAAAAAAACAGGTCTAATGCCCTTTTCTTTAGAACTAGAAAAAAATGAGGAGTAAGTTGAACCGAGATTAAAATTAATCTACATTGGTGGAAACGGACATAAGGTTTATATTTATACACGTGTCTCTCGAAAAAAGCCTAAATTCATGCTTCAAAGCATTATAATTCCATGTTCACATACGAAGTACGAAAATCCAGCAAACACCAAACTTACAGAATTACCTACATAATTAGTTAGTTGTAATTTCCCACAACAATTGTATAACAAT
>Ga0157364_1005451_pt1 | contig 12951 bp, 12 predicted proteins | sample AttsexASBM2_FD_111476 | JGI IMG/M metagenome (GOLD analysis project Ga0157364, IMG submission 111476) | Fungus gardens microbial communities from leaf cutter ant in Ribeirão Preto, State of São Paulo, Brazil - Atta sexdens ASBM2 | ecosystem: Host-associated > Fungi > Mycelium > Unclassified ... | reverse complement strand
CAATTTCATTCCGTTTCAGTAGCGTATCACAAATGTTAATTCGGTCCATCATATTCCTAACACTCAACTCGTGAGGAACCCAAACATCGAGCTTCTTTTTGTATCCAGCTTTGTGTAAATGATTTAAAATTGTTTTGTGATCGATGCCTAGTTCCCTGGCAATCTCCACAGTACTCATATTTTTATCACGCTCGACTTTTACCATGATTTCATCAGACTTTTCAGTGATTGGTCGACCGGAGCAAGGTTCATCTTTCACATTGAAATTTCCAGCACGAAAGCGAGCGAATCATTCCGTGCTGCTGATTTTGATAGAGTATCTTCACCGTAAATAGCGCAAATTTGTTCACAAGCCTGTGCAGCATTCTTGCCTTTATCGTATTGCAAAATGTAGCGAATTTTTTCCTTATTTATTTCCATTTTTTAAATAAAATAACTTTTGATCCACTTCAATCTTTCAATCTTTTTCGGCTCAAAACAAAGGTTAAAATGTCACTTTTTAAACGCACGTCTAGTGTAGTCGATGCGATTAGTAGTTGCCGACTGCTGAACATTTAATGCCATCTAGCGGAAAAAACGCCATGAACTTTTTCCCATACCCAATAAATATTCGCTGTTTAAAGAAAATTTTTAATTCTTATATTAACGTTTCTGTGAATAACTATTTATATTTAACTATATGCATTTGCAAATGCAGACAAAAAATGTAATTGTATTTAATGGAGATCTGTCAACGTATAAGCGTCTATCAATTTTTGCAGTAGAAAAACTTGCCTGTTTCTATCTATGTGTATCGGATGCAATCTGCATGCATCGGATGCTGATATCTATTTACAATTACAGATATCGTACCCATCTGCATCTGTGTGCCAATGTTAATCTATAGGAATTTGTCTGCAACTACGATTATGATTCCTGTCTGTAGATGCCTCAGATGATATCTATCTGTAATTACGAATATCGGATTCATTTGCATCTATTATAGGTCAACATTGCATATAGATGAAGATGAATAGCATCGATGTATACACAAACAGAAAGGAATCCGTAGTTGCAAACAGAGTCCTATAGATCAACATTGCGTATAAGTGCAAATAAATATTGCATTTGCAATTACGGACAGATATATAGTCACCATCTGATGCATATAAGTTGCAGACCAAAGCAGGTAAGTTTTTCTTACGCAAAAGCTTATAGATGCTAATACATTAATATATCTACATTATATACAATTACAACCTACAGAAATTCGCTGTGCGTAGTACGTGGCGCTATCAAGAAAGAAACATGTTACTCGTAAAAAGAAAACATCACGAAATCCTAAAATATCTTACCCAAAACAGACTTCATATTCTATCAGCTTTTTTAACTGTTTTTATATCTAAAGATCTATTAAGAATTTTCATCAGAATAAAGTTTACTCTGATGAAAATTCCTAACAGATTCATATTATTATAAAAAAATGTATTCGTTTTTTAGTAGACTGAATATGTACTTTTGAAATCGTAATTCCTCATAAATGCGGATACATTTTATATTCGTGTTCGTAGATGCGGATAAATGTTAAATATGAATATGCTCGTATATGCGTGCATTTATACCCGTTTTTAGTAGGCTGAATATGTGCTTTTGAAATCGTAATTCCTCATAAATGCGGATATTCATTATATAGGGTGACTCAGAACAATCCAAGTGTCCCTAGAAGAGACGTATTTCTGACCGAATTCTAAGACGATTTACAAAAATGTCCGAAATATTTTGCTTTTCAAATTACAAGAAGAAATAGTAGACGTATTATGGATCGCATATAGAAGACAGGCAGGAGCGGTTAGACAGCGCTCACGATTAGACGTGAACTCTTTACGCACGAGGCGCACACCGACCGGACGCATTCACATGTTTATAAAAATATGTTCCTTCTTATTTTTCCCCTCTATCACCATTTCTTTATTTTTCATACTTTAAATATACTAATTTTATTAAATTATAAAATAGAATGATGAAATTAAAATAAATATTAAATCCTTTGAGTATCGGATTGCATTTTAATAATATTGATAAAATTGTTAGAAAAATCGTAAAAGAATGAAATTAGATATTTCTATTCAATAATTTCTATTCAATAATTAATGCAATAAGCATTATAAAACTATTATTGACATAGAAATCATACAATTATTTCAGTACGTTTTCGAATTGTACGAGCGTTTCTTACAATTTGACGTACTGAAATACTTGTGAGACTTAATTGTATGTCAATAGACATAATACTTTATAATACTGTGGCACGCAATTATTGTCTAATTTTTCAATTTTACAAAAATTTCTTTAACAATGTTATCTGCGCTATTATATTTATAGTATTTATTACATAATTATGAGAAATTTTATGAGAAACGCGATCGTGTTTTTTAGCATTCAAAGAGTTGTGTTTAAAAGAGAATGTTTAAAATAAAAACGTAAACCAAATATATTTTAAAGGCTTATTATTATCTTAATTATGAAATTGTTATTATACCTTATAGATGTTCAATGATTATATTTTGTTCTAGCTTCTTAAAAGTTGGAGGAATAAGTTTAGATGCAAATAATAATAATGCTCGTCACAACTGTTTACTATAATTCATTTCCATCACTCCATTCACTTCCATCACACTAATATTAAATGTCTTTTAAGTACGCAGATATTACACGTTTTTATGATAAGATTCTTCTTTTATAAATTATGTTACGTTTCAACATATTGATAATTCGATTATACCCATTGTGTGGCCGCGTCCTTGGATGAGGGCCATTTCTTCACCACTGCCCCTCGTGTCGTGTAGCAGGCAGTCTGGAATATTTCTCCAATCCTTCTCTCAATATCCTTCAACTCCAAGATAGTCTTCCTCTATCTTTTGAAATAGGAGGCGGTGGCGCTCCTCGAAGGTCTTTAAGCGGATCGTCACCATTTTCGATCGTCCCCCTATCTCTTAGTATCTTCAAGTCTTTACGGTAGCTCCTGGGTGTCGGTTCTCTTTCGAGTTCAGTTAAGAGTTCTGAATCAAGATGGAGTCGATTAGGCATTCAAGACGAATAGTAGAATTTGAGATTCTTAACATGAACTTTACGGGTGTGTCATCAAGATTAGCGAGCTCGTATACGACTAATATAAAACGCGACTTATTCTGAAAGGTCCCTGAAATCTCGGTGACAATTTCGCGATAATATTTTGAGCCATTGACGATAACTTATGTTGCCGTCGCAGCACTAAGTCTCCAATCTCGAAACTTCGATCGCGTCTTCGCAAATTATAATAAACAGCCTGCTTCTGATATACCTGCTCTAAATTCTCGATAATCCAATTATGCAAAGATTAACGCTTCCATGCGGTCCGACTTTTGCGCGTCACGAGGTTCGACCACGGTAGCGAAATCGCAACGGCGTCGCAATGAGCAGGTTCCAGTTCGCGACCCAAAATTTAAAATGCGGAAGATGTGCCGATGAACGAATGGTAGGCGGTATTGTAATCGAAGCGAAAGTTATTTAAGTGCGCATCCCTCGCGGTAATCGCGGTAATCGATCCAAAAAAAAAATTATTATGGTTTTCAGTATTCTATTGACTCTCTCTACTGGAGTTTGAGAGTGGTATGATGGCACTGTAGTATGCATAATATCGGTTTCCTGCGAAAGTTTGCAAAGTTTTATTCATGAATTCCGTGCTATTATCAGTTAGAAGAAATCGCATGCCTCACCGCGAGAGAATTAAATCTTTGAGTGCTTCTTTAATACTTTTCCCGTTCACTTGTAATGTACGGCACTCAACCCATTTAGCGAATAAATCCTGGATCATCAAAATGTACGCGAATTCCGCTTTATTTCATGACAACGGTCTCATCACATCCACAGCAATCACAATCCACGGAGTTTCAATAACTTGATGACTCCCATTAGTCTCGTCTGCTCCACTTTTGTACGCTGACACGTATCGCATTGCCTTATATAACATCCGTAACATTTTGAAACATGTTAGATTAGTAATACGCGAACATCAAGCGATAGTGTTCTTCTCAATAAATGTTCTGAAGCGTCATGCGTTTCTCGTTGAGATGCCTCCCCTCTCAATTCACACGGTAATACTAGCTTCCAATAATCTAGATCATTTACGACCGCAGACGTCACGGCACAAGGTTTTAAATGGTATAACTGACTGTCCACTATTTTCCGGAGACTTTGCGAAGACGATATCACGGGTCCTCTGTGTCTTCAAAAATTTATGCCTTCTCCCCAGCAATTAAAAACGCGTCGACAGTTGTGCATTTCTAATTGAATCTCGGCATCCCTCAAACCCTCAAACATCCGCGATAATCGCAGCTGGCGTGTTGCAAGGCCCCTTTCGCAAGATTTCATAGTCGTATTCTGAAAGCTCGAAGGCCCATCTTGCCAATCTACCGGTAGAATTTCTCAAATTGTGAAGCCAATGCAACTACTATGATCCAGCATAGTGAACCGATAGCCCTCCAGATATGATCGGAATTTTTGTATCGCTCACACGACAGCCAAATAGTGTTCTGTGACGGAATATATCTTCTTGGCATCTGATAATGCGCGATTCGCGATATTTTCAACATCGTTGATATTTTGTACCAAAACAGCGCCGAGTTCGAACTGATCTGTAATACGAACGGATTTTAATCCGGGCACGATAAGGGCAGAGTCAAGACTAAGCGCGCGCGAATCTCTTTGAAAGCTTGATATTGTTCGTCATCCCATGCTGATTCTTTTTCAATAGTCTCGTGAATGGCTCGCTAGTCGTTGTAAATTACGGAATAAATCAACGGTACTAAAATGAATGCAAGAAATCGACGAAATTGTTTAAGGTTACGCGATGCTGGATACTCAAGTATTGGCTGCACCTTCTCGGGGTCGACTGTTAGGCCGCTCCACACAACGAAACCCAGATACCGCACCTGCGAACGACAGAATTCGCACATGTCGGGATTGATAAGACCCGCTCACATAATTTTATTTAAAACGCGCTCGAGCCGCTCCAGATGTTTTTCAAAAATTGGCTTTATAATTACTATATCATCTAAATATGCGAACGCAGTTCCATCTCTGGACCAATTAATATGGATCCAACAAGCATTAAAAGATCGCTCCCGTTAGCTCGTATGACATTCTCATAAAGTGATATAGGCCTTTACCCAGCACATTAAAAGCGGTAATCTCTTGACTTTTTCCAGCCAGAGGTATTTGAAAGTACGCCTGACTCAAATCGAATAGTGAGATATACCGAGCAGATTGCAATTTATTCAACATACATTCATTTGGGGGTGTGCGCATTCAACGGGTATGCGTCCTTTTTAGATACATTATTCACTTTACGAAAGTCCAGGTAAAAACGGTACTTGCCATTCGACTTTTTCATCATTACAATCGGATTCGACCATTCACTAAACGAGGGTTCAATTATTTCGACAGCTAAAATTTTGTTTTCTATTTCTTCGCGGATGGCTTCTTGCATTTTTTGAAAAACTAAATAACAACGTTGCTTAATCAGCGGATGTAAACCGACGGCGATTTTATGCTCAATAAGAGAGGACACCGGCTATCTGCGACAGTCTTCGGAATTTTATTAGCTAGAAATTCTTTTAAGCGTAATTTCTGCTCAGAGAGTCCACAGCAAGCATACCTCCCCCTTCCCACGCGGTCCTCAAGTTCTTCGAAGGATTCCCAGGATCGATTCGCGAAATACCTCATCGAAGAAGCAAAATCGAAACTGATTCTGAACGCACATAAAAAATTTATCCCTACAATACACGAAATTCGACCCAAACATTGTTAATTTCTTTTTGTAGATCTTCCAGTATCAGGGGCAGTTCTACTTCCTCGATAATTTCTGCTATTTGCTCGTTCGCGATGCGTATTCGAACATCCTGCGCGAAAGTAATCGGTAACTTCAGATCTCAATTCCTTTATCATCAAAAATACGATAGTAGTAGACTTAACCCGGAATCGACTAGTTTTGAACGATTGATTTTAAACGAAGATACAAAAATATCGCAACGAAGAAGAGTTGGATACGCGAAAGGTCTGTCATCTTTAAGTATTCTAACGTTAAAACAGGCGGGTCGCAACTGAATAGGCGGAAGTCACAGAGACCCGCGCGAGCGACTCATCTATGCATTTCTCGAATACGTCGGTCAGGGGCAGATTGTAAGCGTGATCTTTTGCTTTGCAGCGGAAGCAATATACGCGACGTCTCTTCACACATCCGCGTGCAAAATAGCCGGCCTTTCCACAATTCCAGCATCTTATTGTGTTCGCGGAACGGGTTAAGAAAACGGCAGCTGTCGCCCGATCGTCCGGAGTCCGCAGCGGATGATTCTGCTCCCACGGCACCATTCCGATCGTGCAAAAAATTTCCTTTCTTCGCTCCAGAACCCGATAGGGTAATCTCGGCCGTCGCGACAGTCGAACCACGCGAATTCTTCTTCGGGGGATGGTACGCCAGATCAGGAAGCAAGACTCAGGAGTCGGTGGGACACACAGTATCGAGTCGCAAAATCTTGAAACTTCTCGGTGTAATATCATCTATAATCGCGGCAACAGATTTTGATGCTCTTAATTCAACCGTTTTTTCAAACGATGGAAGATCGAGCCGATCGAACATAGCTTGCAGGTTAGATAGGAGTCGGCTACCGGCTCCTTTGCGTACGCTGACAAATCTCCTCGCAAAGCGTGATCTGAAAGTCTGGGTCAGCGAAACGCGCACGCCACGAATTCGTTCCACGTCCGCCATTCCTCGCCCTCTGTGTGATACCAGTACAGGGCGGTACCCGTCAGGAAAAAAACGGCAGACATTTAAGAAGATCCTCATCCGGAAATAAAGCACGACATTCATCCACTCGCATCAAGAAGGCTCCGCATCATCTTCTCCGAGAAGGTTACGCTTCATTTACAGAGCACATCGTATATCTCGCGCATGCAAGCGAGTACGCAGTCGTGTTCCTCTCATCTCGCAGCAATTCGGGGGCGAAGAGGCGCAACTTTCTCGCCTTTCATTCCGACCCGCTATCCTCCGCGGTACACGGAATAGGGCTATCGAAACATATCGATTTAGGGATTGATAGATGTAAGTGCGATGCCGCGAGGTCTTCCGCACGTGAAACGTTAGAGCCGCTGTCGCGATTTCCGGGCGCCTTCAGCTTATATCGGAGCAATCGGTCATATAACGTGGCATTCCTCTACCGATCGTATTCCTCTCGGTATCCAATCCCCATTGTTCGAGATCTTCTTTCATCCGCTAACAGCTGAAATATCCATAAGAATCATGATAGTTTCTCCGAACTGTCGGTTAGTTCGCGACACCGGCAAGCATAGAAACCACCATTTCAATCGAATAGTAAACGAAATATATACGTCTATGGATTTTCTCCTTGCCCTATTTGTCGTTAAATTTGAAACAATTTGTACGTTACACGGAGACCTTGAATAATCTCGTCGGCAACCAATCAAACCAACTGTTCGGTAGCGAGAAACAACAACACGTAGGGGAGGAATATTTACCACAAAGACACAGAGAAGCCTTTAGCAATATGAAGATCATGTTGGCAACACGAATGCAAACACGCATGATGACGCGACAAGGATGCAAAACAGAGCGACTACAAGACAATTACGTAAAGTAATCAACATGATTGTCTGCTCTCAAGTACGTGAAAACCTCTGAAATCTAATTTCACACGCACAGCACAGAAATTTCAAGACCTTTCTTCGACAAGTTTAATGACGAAAACTTCCCAAAATCCCGCACAATACATTGCTGAAAGAAAGGGATTAACACACAAGAAATATATCCAAGAAATACACGACAAAGCACAATAACACAATGGAAATATATTATAGCAAAACTTTCTCTTTCCATCTTCGTTATTATTTAACAAATTTTTTTCTCGTTGGCCCTTGATATTAAGCATCATTTGTGACCGTAATATCGACAGCACAACTTCGTCACTTTTCTATTCTCACAATTCAGCCAATAATTTTATTTTGTTACTCGAAGTCGATAGCTAGTCATTGAATTATCGAAAGTTCTAACTGAAGTTGGACATCAGGCACAAGTGAGCATGCCGCTCTTTATTATTACTCTATCTCGACTAATTATTCTCAATATTTCTTTAATGCAACGGACGACAACCGACTACTTAGCCCAGCACGGACAATGGATGGGTTATTCAGCCGGAATGAATCGGAACGCGAGAGAACAAATAAGAACTATTTTTCTTTTAATAACAAGAAAAGGACAAACATTTAATATTGGACAATGACATATATTTAATATTGATAAAAAGAACGATTACATACAAGCTTCTACTCAAGTACATAATTTACCATAGTGACAATAATTCGTCTCGATGCGAATATGAGCTCGTTATGATCGGACATGATCGAGTCACATAGCACAAAAGAATACCTGAAACGTGAATAGGCGATTGTCGTGAGAGTTATTATAAATTCATCAATCAATCAGCGTTTACAGCAATCGCGGCTTTCTGCCAGACATCGCACAATGCTTTTTTCTGCTCTACACGAAACGTAACTCAAACGGTAGTATATAATGCAAGATGGCAAGTTAACATACAATACACTTACGCGGCGACTTCGCTGTGGCCAGAGGGCGGCAAGCGCGAACTGAATGCAATAATCTACGTGATTCGAGTGAACGGCAAGCGAGAACTAAAGGATTAATTACTCGCGATAGCTCCCTGTATGGGCATCAACCTTTCGGCTCAAATTCAGCACGTGCTCAAGATCATTTTATTGTCGATTTTTATTGTCGATAGTTTTACAAAATTTCTACACTTATCTCACCAGTGATTCCTCTTTCTCATCCTTTCAGCTCCTTGCGATATTTCAGCTGGCTCACTTTATTGTTAGTTCTTTATTCGCTCTCAGTGGATCCTCTCACAATCTGCACCAGGCTCGTGCCACAACGCAAGTGATTTCGATAGGGCTTCGGTGGGGTGCACAGGCCGCACGCTTTTCGGGAGCGAGGCCTCTCGGCGCCTGATCGGCAGATAGCGGCGCCGCGCGATCCCACGAATCGCGTGGATCCGTGGCAGCAACATAGCTTCCCACGATTTGGCGCGGAATTCAAATTTCACGCAGATAGTCTTCTCGCCCGAGACTTTTCTCTTGTCTCGCACGGAGCTCTTCCTGCTTTAGGCAGTTTCTTTAGTTCGAACCCGAATCTGCCATGGTTTTCTCGGCGGACATTCTAGCTGATTGTCCTCTTGAGAAACTATTTCATCCTGATGTTTCAGTATTCTCCATTTTCTCTGTAAAACAAGAGCGGCACTAAAAGAGCGCAAATAATAGGTGCAGGCAGCAAGTTAAAAAGAGCGAATACAAGCTACAAATTTTTGGAAATTGGAATCAATGTTAATCCGCCGAATTACGTGGAGAATCGTTCTGGGAGATCATCGCACATGTTTAATTCAATTCAGTTATATTCACAATGCACAGAAAAAACTAATATTATTTTTAGATTGAAAGGCATAGAGATATACTCCATACAATTCCTATAAATGAATAAAAATACATTCAAGATTGAAAAGCATTCATTTTAACATTCGTGAATCAATATTTCTGAAAATCTGAATCCATTTCAACTCATTTTAATCCATTTTCGTTTGCTGAGTTGCAAGCTATTAACTTTAGTTTTTTAATACGTACGAAAAATCAGTGTAACAATATGTAAATAAAAAAAAATTTGTTCGCATTACTTATATATACCTATTTTGTTTTACTATCCATCCGTTATATCCTTTACTCCAATGCGCTAGTAAAAAAAGAAAAGGAAAAAAATCACAACGCATTATGAAAATTATGTCAAAAAAAAGAGAAAAAAAAGGATGTCGAATACTTGTACTCTATCGTCGCATTCTATCTTTTTCTAGCATGCGAGTCATTGTTATTTACACATTTTTGTAGTGTCTAGAGTTCTATACTTCTATAGGTTGCAAATGTTTATTTATTTATGATCTCAAGTGTTTCATTTCTTCCTTAAGTGTTTCCTGTGCAGCGGAAATATAAAATGTATCCTAAGCAGTATTGTTATGGCAAAGGATGCTTCTCGGCGTCAGTATTTGCCGAGTCTTGTCTGCGTATGCAATTTCATTATAATACAATTTGAGTGGACGCTATCGAGCATATATAGAATCTGATCGATTCGTTATTGAGATCTAATAATCTCAATTCCAACTCGCGATCTCGCGTGAAAAGTAGTCACAGTAATATCGTTGCGCGTGGCTTAGCACCGAGCTACTGTCGTGTCTCTTGATATTTATACGAAGAGCAATGTATTGTAATATATTATGAGTGATTTTTTAAATTTATAAAAACTGCAAAAATATTCTGCTATCTAGCAGCTTACGTAATTAATTTATGTATGCTACTAAGAAAAAAAAGACATGGAAAATCACGAGCCTCCATGTAAAAAAATAAAATTGATTGAGGGGGAGGAGGAACGTCCCCGTTGAAAAGGACATCCACACGGAAGAGGATATCGGCGAGGAGGACGAGGCCCTTGTCACCATCATCGATGAGAGGAACGAGGAAGAGGAAGATGTCATGTACATGAGCGTCGATCAACTCATATATCTCAACAACGTTGATGCGTTCATGATGAAGCATGAAGCTCCTTCACCTGGACAACGAGATGGAACTTCTTTACAGGCAGAAAAGGAGGAAGATAAGGAGGAGATAAGATTTATTTTACATAATTTATTATAATTATTTTTTAGGCACTCCTCGCGCCTACGAGTATTCCCCGTGCTTTGCTTTCCCTCGCCTACGAATATTCCCCGCGCTCCGCTTCCCCTCCTCTACGAATATCCCCCGCGTCCCGCGCTCCCCTCAGAGGACCTGAGTTAGAACTGGCTCTACCTCACTACTATTTCCTGATCCTATTTAAATCCTATTTAGAAGAATATTTGGAAGAATATTTTTTTGAACCATAAGTCTATAATAAAATAAGAACTGATAACAAGTAGCAATTGGAAAAGCAATATTTGTCCTTGACAACATTCGAAATTTTTTTTTTAGGTTATAATGAAAATCTTCAAGCCTAATTACAGATAAAAAAATATTGTATTATAACTCTTGCATAGTGAATGAGATTATATTGTTTTGATTTGAAATCTTGTGCATTTCACCCATACAGCACACTAACATTGAATCAATATCTCAGAAATGTTGATTTGCAACATTGTAATATTGCGAAATGTAAATTCAATCTTGAAGAGACATTGTAGTAACGTTTAATGTAATGTTGAATTGCAATGTCTGCGAGACATAAAAAATGTTTCTTATATTAATTAATTCAATTTTATTATTAAAATAAGTATTATTGATTAACATCATATTCCAGTAAAACACACGAATTACCATTAAAACGAAAATTACAATTAAAAAAAAACACTTCCCTCTCATCTGAGAATTAATTTCCTTATTTTCCTAAGCGATCACTCATCCAATCTTATACACTATCCAACAATCTCTCTGCTATTGTATGGGGACTGCAATTTCAATGATCCAAATTGAATGTTAGTGAATGTGATATATAGATATGTAGAAAGATCACAGTTGACATCGGACTAATCAACACAAACAATACTATATATGCGAGCATTCTGCATGCGCAACCGATTCTCGCGTAAACATATATCTTTTACAAATAAATTTCGTTAAGAGATCAATTCAAATGATTTAAATTAAATATACCAGGTGTACAAGTATGAAATGACGATTTTTTTCCCAAAAAAAATACGTTAAATTCGGAAGAATGATAAAAAGAGATTTATTCAAAGTATGCTCCTTTATTACACATTTTTCCCATCTTTCGAGCAATTTGTGGATACCACGCCAGTAAAAATCTTTCCCTTTTGCCGCGAACTATTCATCGAGCCATTTTTTCACATCCTCGTACAAACCAAAGCACTGCTCAGCAAGTGCGTGACCCATCGATGCAAACAAGTGATAATCGGAAGGAGTCAAGTCTGGTAAGTAAGTCGCGTGGGGTAGAACTTCCCAGCTGAGTGCTTCCAACGTGTCCCGAACTGGTTTTGCCGTATGTGATGGAGAAAAATGACCTTGTGTTGCCTCTTTTGGTATTCTGGTCGTTTTTTAAGCAGCGAATGGTTCAAATCAATCAATTATTGATAGCGTTTGGAATTAACCGTTTCGCCAGGCTTCAATAGCTCATAATAGACCACACCCTTCTGGTCCCACCAAACACAGAGCATCGTCTTCTTGCCAAAGCGATTCGGTCTTGCGGTCGATGTGGATGGTGCACCTGGGTCTACTCATGATTTTTTGCGCTTGGGACTCTCAAAAAAAAATCCACTTTTATCCCCAGATACGATGCAAGAATGACTTTCTTCTATATCGTTCGAGCAAAATTTCACATGTTTTTGCGCCTCTCCATCTGTCTCTCGTTCAATTCATGTGGCACCCATCTGCTGACTTTCTGAATCTTTCCCATCTCTCGTAGGCGATTGGAAACAGCTTGTTGACTAAAATTGCTCAATTGCTCTGCGAGTTGTTTTTGTGTTTGTGAATCATCTTCATCCAGCAATGCTTGCAATTCCACGTCTTCGTACTTTTTGAACGGTTTCCCGTGTTCCTTGTCTGCAACATCGAAATCTCCAATTTTGAAACGCTGAAACCATCGTTCATACGTTTTTTGCAATGGAGCATGTTCACCATAAGTTTCTCCAAGTAATTGGTATGATTCTATTAGCAGATAATCAGTGTATAGGGCTACCAAACTGCCATGATTTTTCCGTAACCAGTATTTGTGACGCCCTCATAGCTATAACACAAGAAATGAGGAACTAATATTCAATATAGCTGTTATCGTTTCTGGCATATTCCGATCGGCATTTTTATCTCCATATTTGCTTG
>Ga0157364_1005449_pt1 | contig 12952 bp, 12 predicted proteins | sample AttsexASBM2_FD_111476 | JGI IMG/M metagenome (GOLD analysis project Ga0157364, IMG submission 111476) | Fungus gardens microbial communities from leaf cutter ant in Ribeirão Preto, State of São Paulo, Brazil - Atta sexdens ASBM2 | ecosystem: Host-associated > Fungi > Mycelium > Unclassified ... | reverse complement strand
TATATATATATATATATATATATATATATATATATATATAAAATTCTATTAAAATATTTTATAAAATGAAAAGACTATAATAATAAAAAATAATAAAATTGGTTTTTAAATTTACGAACATCTTATATTATAATTAAAGATTAAAGAAGGTATTTTATAAAACACTTTCAACATATAAAATAAACAAAAGATAAAGGATATGAGAACTGATACAAAGTGTATCGTCAAGAATCATCAAAAAATATCGCTAAGAACTTGAATTCCAACTTCTCACGAAGTAATTCTATTCGTTCTGTATCTCGTGCGCATATAAGAATTACAGTACGAATGACGTAACGTAACATCTGATAACTGCATATATAAAGTGTTTCAGAAAAAACTGTATAGATAAATAGACTCCAAACAATTTGCATTTCTCTTTCATAACAAAAAATTATTTGAAGTATATTTAAATCTGAATTTAGTAAATGTATAATTAATAACTAATATAATTCATAATTAATTTATATTAATAATTTCTCCAAAAAGTTTAATTAAACATTTTAACATTTTAATATAAAATAAATTCAATTAAATATTTTGATTAAACAGAATAATTAAATATTTTAAATAAACATTTTTTTATATTTTCAATTAAATATTTTATTGTAAAAATACTATAATGAAATTGCAGTTAAGTCAAATTTTAAACGGAAATTATTTTTCTAACAAAAAATTTAATAATTCATTCGAAATAAACGAATTTTAGAATGATATATATACTTTTAAGACACCTTGTATAAGTCCGCAACTACTTGTGAACCGGTCGGGCCTGATGAGATCCATTTGATCTGCACCAGTCAGTCAATAAACAGGTTTATATCAATAGGCAAACTCACCGATTTGTGTCTGTAAAGAAGTAGTGTTAACTGATCTAATTGAATTTCTACGTCTAATAAATCTATTTCCAATTAAATCGGCTATGAAACTATAAATATTAAAAAATTTTTCAGATTTCTGAACAGAACCATGTCCACAGATGTGCGAGGCATTATATTATCTGGAGTTGAATTGGCCAAGTAAGTGACGTTCATTTATACAAGTATAAACGTATTGAAAAGAAAGAAATTATTCATTTGTTTATGATTTATCATTCAATGACAATGTTTGGAACAATTGGTTTGTTCGACTTGTTTATATTTTTTTACACTTTTTACACTTAAAATGAGATAGATATACATTTAGTACTGAAAAGAGAGAAAGCAAAGATACTAAGTGTAAAAAGTGTAAGCAAGTCGAACAGACCTAATGATACAGCAATTCAATAAAATACGTCATGAACAAAACTAACATGATAACAATAAAATATTAAAGATTTACAAAGTTTACTAATCAGAATATAACACCATATAAAAATAATATTGAATAATGTGTACAGAATGTTTTAAAACGAATAGCAATGTATATGTATACAATATATCATGTATCTTTATAAGGTTATGGCATTTTAAATATGCGAACACATATTTCTACATAATAAAATACAAAAACAAAAATAATAGAGCAATAAACCCAGTACAAATATTAAAATTTTATACACACAATTCTTTGTTATCTCTACTTAAAATATATATGTTTAAAATATATATAAGTATCTACAAATTGCCCGCGAAATTCAAATGTCTTTAGACTAAGATTTTAATTATATGCAATTATATTTCTTCCTCGCAATAAATAATTACAGACAATCCAATCGTAAGATAGAGCTAATTTAAAATAAATTCTCCCCATTAGATAAATAATTTAAAAATTCATGAAAACCTTTATATTATTAAACTTCATGAAAATATGTGATCTAAATCTTTCTAAGAATATTTTTCTAATATTTTATAAAAATAGACAATATATACGAATTTATTTTGGTGTATCTAACAAACACGTATAATGAAACTTTATAGAGAAATTCGAGAAGGCCTAATCAAAGATGTGAGCGTCTTAAAAGAGCAATTACCTGATTTTGCACCGGGCCTGGCTATCGTCCAGGTAGGCGCAAGAGAAGATTCGAACGTCTACATAAAGATGAAAATCAATGCGGCCCGCGAAATAGGTATCAATGTTCGTCGTTGTCAGCTTCCTAACACCATAACGGAAATAGAACTTATCAACAAAGTTACCAAACTGAATAATGATCCAAATATTCACGGAATTATTGTGCAAATGCCACTTGACAGCATCAATAAAATCAATTCTCATCTAATCACCGATTTAGTATCCCCAAATAAAGATGTTGATGGGTAAATATATATAACTATTATTTAAAATAATATTTATTCTTTTTATCTTTAGAAAATCTCTGAAATATATGCTCTTTTCCATTTAGAAAAGTATATATTTCATCTATTTTATTTTAATGTGAAAATAAAAAAAGATTACACTCAAAAATTCGTACACAAATATATAACTATTTGAGAGATAGTTTACAAAAGTGTGATATTATAAATTCATAATTATTATAATATACGAAAGTTAATATTTTATTTCTCAATACCTGATTTAATTATTACTCTGAGTTTATATATATATATATATATATATATATATATATATATAAAACTTATGATTTTTAATAAAATTAATCCCGCATTTCGCAAAAATAATTAATTTTAATTAATACTGAAAAAATAGTATTGAAGAAAATCTCAACTTTAATATAACATTTTTTAATATAACATTTTTTTTAATTATAGACAATTAATTTATCATCATTGGCAATATTTTGTTCATATCCAAACAGAACAACAAGTTATTATGATATCAAAATGATGTTAAAATGACTCCAAAATGAGTCTAAAAAAGTCATTTTTCAATCATTTCCGATTCATTTTGACGTTATCGTGTCTTGTTGTTCTGCTTGAGTATATACAATATATTCGTTATTACGAAAACGCGATATCGAAGGAGTTTTGTAACACATCTGATAAATAAGAGAGAAAACAGAGATACATGCCCTTTGACTTATCACTTTGATAATAATGGATAAGAGCTAATTTAAATGAATAAGTTCTATTTTAAAGATTTATATTTAAAGTGAGAAATAATATTATATATATATTATAATAATAATGTTCACAAAAATCTTTTTCCTATCAATGATATTCTCTTCACGAACCGTAGTATATATATATAATTTTATTCATCCAGATATATAATTATTCAATATTACAGATTAAATACTATTAATGAAGGCCGAGTTGCGATCGGTGATATGTCTGGATTTCTGCCATGCACTCCAAACGGCTGTATCGAGTTAATCAAAAGGTTTGCTATCCATCTCAGCAAATTAATTTAATATGCAACATATGAAGTTTTTTCATTATGTAATTATGCGTTAAACTGAGAAAACAACTTTTAGAAGCGGCGTGCCTATTGCCGGTGCTAAAGCTGTTGTTTTAGGAAGGAGTAAGATTGTTGGTACTCCTGTTGCTGAACTATTAAAATGGCATAATGCCACTGTAACAGTCTGCCATTCAAAAACGAAAAATCTCTCTGATGTCGTAAGTAATCATTTAAGTTTATGATTTTTTTTTTCTTATAGTATTTGTAAGATAAAATAAAATAAATAACTGTATTAACTGTAAAGGCTTGTGATATTTTCTTAAATTTGTTTTAGGTGCGTGAAGCTGATATTTTAGTAATAGGTATAGGACAACCCGAATTAATTAAGGGTGATTGGATTAAGCCAGGTGCCGTTGTCATCGATTGTGGCATCAATCCCATTCCAGGTACTAAGCTTTATTATTTAATGTAATGATATATTTGAAAGATAAATTAAAATTCACAATCAATTATTAAAATTTATCTTGGAAAATTCTGAAATGTCTTAAATAATTTTTCAGAACACCAATGTATCGATTGTTTTTCATAAAAAAAGATCGTAACGTTTGTAGTTTACTATTTTCAAACTAAAAAATATAAACATCGCGATAATGGTACAAAAAGACAAAATATTTATTATAATTTTTTAAATAAATTCTTTATAATTAATATTATTATATACATATATTATATAATTTATTATGTAATTTAAATATTATAAATTAAATAAATATTTTTAAAGAATAAGACTTGCAAGTACGAGCTGTAAACATGTTTGTGTTTGTATTATACATTGACGTTATTACTCTTTCTCTTCTTCTTTTCTCCCTCATTACGACAGAAGACATTATCATACCCATACATCTCTGATCATTAAAAAAAAAATATAGAAACATAGTTGATTATTTAGTTTAAGTTCAGTCACATCCGGGTACGAGCGTCATGCACAACGTGTCAGTTTATAATAACATAAGCGCGTAAAGCATTTATCTTCCAAGATGAGGCAATACATGAATTAATTGTAATATAATATATTTATTTCTCTCTTTCTCTTTTTATATTTGAAATAATTTAACAAAAAAAGTTTGAGACATAAACATAATCAAACATAATCAAAATATAATCGAACGAAAAATCCAATCGAATTGGATTTTCAAATCCAATAAATATCACTAAATCATTAATGGTGTTTCAGATCCTACAAAGAAAAGCGGACAACGTTTGGTAGGCGACGTAGCATATCAAGAAGCTGTTAAAGTAGCTTCGTACATTACACCAGTACCCGGCGGTGTTGGACCAATGACAGTCGCTATGTTAATGAAAAATACCGTAATATCCGCGCAAAGATCGGTGGAAAAGCTGTTCAACAGTCAATGGAAATTGCGGACTCTTAAACTGAATCCTGTGAAACCCGTACCGAGCGATATCGATATCTCCAGGAGTCAAGAGCCAAAATCGATCGTTGCATTAGCTGAAGAAATTGGATTACTATCGAACGAGTTTAGCCCTTACGGCAGCAAAAAAGCTAAGATCGGTCTCAGTGTATTACAACGACTAAAGAATCAAAAAAATGGAAAATATGTCGTGGTAGCGGGCATCACGCCAACGCCATTTGGTGAAGGAAAAAGCACGACTTCCGTTGGATTGGTGCAAGCATTAACGGCGCACAGAGGCAAAAATTCTTTCGTTACTCTTAGACAACCTAGTCAAGGACCTACATTTGGCATTAAAGGAGGAGCTGCTGGAGGAGGATATTCACAGGTATGAGTAAAGAAATTTCTTCAAATAACGATAACTATCAATATTTATGATGAAGACATACTGTTGACATCGACCTTGTTGTAGGTAATACCTATGGAGGAATTTAATCTTCACCTAACCGGGGATATTCATGCTGTTTCTGCCGCAAATAATCTTTTGGCGGCGCAAATTGATGCACGATACTTCCACGAGTCCACTCAGAGTGATAAAGTTCTATATGATCGATTGGTACCAACTATTAAAGGTGTCAGGAAATTCTCAAAAATCCAGCTGAGACGATTGGAAAAACTTGGCATCACAAAAACTGATCCGAATTCGTTAACAGAAGAAGAAAAACGTCAATTTGCAAGACTTGACATCGATCCAAATAACATCATATGGACGCGAGGTGCGATTTAAGAACTTATAGGAATATATTCCACGAAAAAGATATTGTATTTGCATCTTTTCTGTTATGCAGTGGTGGATATTAACGATCGATTTTTGCGGAAGATCTCCATTGGTCAGAGCCCAACCGAGAAAGGCAAGACAAGAGAAACCTCATTCTGTATTTCTGTTGGATCTGAAATAATGGCAATCCTTGCATTATCAACTAGTGCCGAAGATATGAAAAAACGACTTGGTAATATCGTTATCGGATTTAGCAAAAGCGGCGAGCCTTTAACTGCTGAAGATTTTGTTAGTATAATTATTTAAAATTATATACGAAAAATTATCTTAATTATACATTCGATATTATTATTTATATGAAATAACGATTTTTTTTGTTATCTATCTCGTTAAATTATATGTATTTTAATAATTTAAATTAAAGTATAATTACATTCAATTACAATTAGACATAAATAAACCATTCACAATAATCTTTACATCTTCACAATTTTGTATAACGAAAACAATTTGCGGTTGTTTAAATATCTACTTAATCCTCAGGGTATGACAGGAGCAATGGCGATTCTGCTAAAAGATGCTATAGAACCGACACTTATGCAATCATTGGAAGGTACACCTGTAATAGTACACGCTGGACCATTCGCCAATATAGCCCACGGTTGTTCATCTATTATCGGCGACGCTATTGCTCTAAAATTAGTCGGACCGAAAGGCATTGTAATAACAGAAGCCGGATTTGGATCGGATATTGGCATGGAAAAGTTCTTTGACATCAAATGTCGTACTTCCGGATACGTACCGAATACTGTCGTACTTGTAGCGACTATTAGAGCATTGAAGATGCACGGTGGTGGGCCACCGGTTACGACCGGAGCACCGTTAAAAAAAGAGTATATCGAAGAAAATGTTGAACTTGTTAGAAAAGGCTTACCAAATCTGCGAAAACACATCAGTAATGGTTTGAAATATGGCGTGTCCGTAGTTGTTGCCATCAACTCTCACAGGTGATTTTTCTTACAAATAATTAATAGTATGATAGTTTTCTATTACAAAAGCTAAATCCGCAGTCATCAGAATACTAATCTTGAATATATATTATTTGTTTCGTTGAAATTTTTGTTGTAATCCTTATTTTACTAACAGTTATCAAATTATTACGCGAACTCAAAGAGAGAATGTTTTAAGAATTTTATTTCATGATGATGTGACATCATCATACTTATGAAAATTTTATAAACAAAGCTAACATATTCAAGCATATGAATCATAACATTTGAATTAATACAATCGGTCATAGATGAGTATCATTAATCTTTCAGTACCGATACTCAAGCGGAGCTAGAGCTCGTTAAGCAAGCAGCCTTGGAAAGCGGTGCAACTGATGCAGTAATATGCACTCATTGGGCCGAAGGTGGGGCTGGTGCTACAGCTCTTGCGGATGCAGTAATAGCAGCTACCGAAAAAAATAGTAATTTCGAACTATTATACGATCTCGAGGATAGCATCGAAGAAAAAATTAATAAAATCGCTAAAGAGATTTATGGTGCTGGCCAAGTCGTTCTCGCGGAAAAGGTGAACAAATATTTTTATCCCACATACATATATATATATATATATATATATAATATATATATATATATATATATATATATATATATAATTTTTATATATATATATTTTTTATATATATATTTTATATATATATATATAAATTATTGCTACAAACATTGTCAATATTACTAAAAATAACTAAAATTATGTTCTAATATAAAATAATTCCATTAATATCATTTTTGTGTGTTTGTATCGATAATCGCACGATTTTTCTTTGCTAATATATCTGTTATAAAAACTCTAATATACTAAAGTAAAATTGACATTTTATATACTGTTATAATATAATATTATAACAATATATATAACTTACATATTAGGTGTGGGAAAAAGTTCGTGGCGTTTTTCCCGTTACAGCTAACGGGAAAAATGCCACGAACTTTTTCCCATACCTAATACAATATATAAACATACAATATAAACTTTTACTACTCATTATAGGTGCAGAAAAAAATCGAACAGTACAACAAGTTAGGATATAACAAATTTCCGATATGTATGGCAAAAACATCAAATTCGTTAACTGGAGATCCAGCTATCAAAGGTGCACCAATCGGTTTCACCCTCGACATTACAGATATATTCGTTTCAACTGGCGCCGGATTTATTGTTCCTATGGTGGGAGAGGTGAATGATTTTTTCAACTATGCAATTAATAATAAAAATATCTATTAAGTAATTTTCACTATTATTTCATTATATATTTCAGATTATGATGATGCCAGGACTTTCGACTAGACCAAGTATTTACGATATGGATTGGAATACCGAAACAGATGAAATAGAAGGTCTGTTTTAAATTTAATATCTATTTTGTAACTAAATTAAATGTTTATTTTTCAACGAACATTTCGTAGTATATAATGTTATTATATAATAATTCCTCAGAGAGTTTATAACATATCAATCGTTAATAACTTTTTTGTACAAGAAACTACATTCTTTATTATTTATGTACAATATGGTAATACATCCTGTTAAAATAGATTGTATACACATTACAAGTATACCATTTCAATAAATTTATAACATTGATAAAAAAAAATGCGAATTATTACAAGTTTTAATACACTGTACATATTTATTTCACTTTCATAATAGCACGCAATTTCGCGGATCGCGATCTCGGATTTGTTTCAATTTCTTCAGCAGTAGGTGTCAAAACATGCTTATGTATCATTTTCCATGGTATTTTTGTCAATCTTTCAAATTCGTACTTATCAAATGTTTTACCATAATGCGCATATTTTAATGCCACGGTATTAGCTACATTATCTGTTATGTTTCCAGAAATATGTCTTTTAACTATAGTATCTTCGAGTGAATGAAATGAAATCGTTATTAAACAACCAGATAGTTTCAAGTATACTTGTGCGAGAAGTATACCGTAATTGATTTCATTTAATTCGTTATTGACAAAAATTCTAAGTGCTTGAAACGTTTTCGTGGCATTATGTGAAAATCTGCCAAGACTATCTCTTCTAATTTCACCATCTAAAGTAGATTCAATTAGTTGAGCCAATTCTTTTGTCGTCTCTAATTTTCTAAACATGTATCTAGCGTCAATAATAGCACGTGCAATTTTCTTAGCACATTTCTCTTGTCCATAAACTTTTATGATACGAATCAAGTCCTCCTCTGTTGCTCTTTCTAATACGTCCGCGGCAGTAAGTTGTTTTGGACATCGAAGCCCGTCCATTCTCATATCTAATGGTCCATCTTTTGATAAAGAGAAACCTCTACTCGCTGTATCAAATTGCATTGATGAGCAACCAAAATCGAACAAAATACCATCTATACTACTTTCTTTAATGTTGTATGATTCAAGCAACTGCGGTAACTCGGAAAATTTACCTAACAAAGGAATTACTTGTCCTGGATATCTCTGTGATAATTGCTTTGCACATTCATATGCTAAAGGATCTCTATCTAATGCAAATATTTTTATATCGGGCGAATGTTCTAATAATTTGGTAGCATGTCCACCAGCACCAAATGTCATATCTATGTATGTTTTGCCTGGCGATGGAGCCATATATGTCAATACTTCTTGCGCCATAACAGGCACATGAAGATCTTTGTTAGAGCAGATGTTATATTTACAACTATACTGTCTCACATTAATTAAATATAGTAAATTAATTTTTACTAATGTGTTTGTTTTATCAATAAAATGTTTATTCTTACCAAACTTATTTGCAAAGTATGTAAACTTAAGCCTTATCATTTCTTGTAATATTTTTTAGTGTCCAACGAAGCCTATTAAATATTCCGTTATCCTCTTCTGACAAATACTTTCGTATTTCTGGAGTCAATGCCAAATTACAATGCTCCCTACTCAATCCACTTGCAGTGCTTAACAAAGAGCGTTTATAAAGTTGTCCGTAATAATTTGATGAAATCTTTTTTAAGCTTGAATAATATCGATTACACTGTTCAGGATTCGGTTGGTTTGTAGCTTCACCCTTTGAAAATGCAATTCTCAATTGGTCACGAATGTGCTGTCCCAAGTCGCTAAAAATCATCAAATAGACAGAAAATAGAGAAAAATATTAACAAGTCGCAAAAGTTAATAGTATAGTAAATTAAATATTTTCTTTATAAATACTCAATCCAAGAGTTACACGTAATAAATTATTATAACCTATAACTAATAATACATATCAAGCAAATATTGATATATTGTCAGTAACTAGTGATAATGATCATTGCATTTAAAATAATTAAATGTACGATATTTTGTCTGGCATAATTACCTGCCAACTTTGCTTTTATCTAACGGCCACGATTCCAAAAGTTTCATAAAATTTTTATAACTTCCAGCCATGACGATAGAGAAACCTCCATAAGCTAAGACATAATATTATCGCGTATGGTAGTAAAATTTTCACTGTAACTTACCGATCATTTTACATTTTAGAATGACAAATTTACTTACAGTGAATAAGTTGAATCCCTACAATACGAGGAACATTTAAGACAGAAGGAAACCATGAAAGAAGATCCGACAGCCCAAAACCTATAACTGCAAATGCTGCCGCGCACAACTGCCCTCTGACAAAGTGAATGTAAACTACATAGCAACGTTCACTTTTCTTATAGCGATTTCGAATGGGATGCACTAGCGTGCACTAATACATATAAAGATATACCATTGTACAATGAAATAGCGATTTCGGCTGGAGTGCACATAAAGCTGTCATACACAATTGCCATAAAAATGTATTAAAACCAGATTAAATCGTACAATCTCATATTAACAATACACATTATTGTACTGTTAATAAAACATATTTGATAATTTCTATTTCGTTTTTCCATTTGATTTTTTCATAGTGTTTTTTCATAGTTTTTTCATAGTGATTTCGGCTGGGACGCACCGACTGCATATTTCGGGTGTCGGTGCAACTGATGTGTTCAACTGGTGCAATTCCTTATCAGTGTCGTATGTTCGTCTGGTCTCCGTACAAGTGTACACAAAGTGACCCCGACAAATTTATTCGTTACCAGTTGATGTAATTGTTGGGCTTGATGTTTTCATGAGTCGCTGAAAAGCAGCGTGTGTGTGATCATGTGGTATTAATTTTATCACTAGTGTCCGATTTCGAGTGCGATTCACTTGATGCTACAAAGGCTTCGAAATTTTTACTTGATCAAATTGGAAGAATTTTATTTCGACCAATCAAAAAATGCTTCGAAACATTCGTAGCAGCAAGTGGACCATAGCTAGGCATAACCTTCATCTGAAAATTGATATCCAATCTATAGCATCAATTTTGATTTTATGAGATGATTTATATGTACTCATGGAATTTTTGACATATCGTCATCAAATGACGATGACGAATTAATATTGACAGAATATTAAAAAAAGACAGAGCGAAAATAAAAAATTACATTGAAGAAGTTGTGTGAAAAATATCCGATGAAATAGTGAGTTTTTTAAAATTAAAATTATATATTAAGTAATATTAAAACTATATAGTAATATAATATTTAATATTATAATATTATAATATTTAATATTTATGTTTTTATTATGTATTTATATTATATTTATTCGTACTACTCGAAAAGGAAGCCATCACAATAAAATCGGGGTAAACATGGCCGTTTGTATCCCAAAAAAGCAAAGAAGAAAATGAAAATTAGAGAGAGACTCACAGGGAGAGAGTGACAAACTGTATCATGTAACTCGTTTGTTGAGAATTTAGCAAAAACGAGCTATAGAGGCCCTCCACCACCCCCGCCAATTTTATCGGCGGTCCTCTTTTCTTTGTAAAACAAACAAACTACTAATAAATTTAGTAGCCCGTTTTTGCAGCAAACGAGAATGGATTGAAATGAATTCAGATTTTCAGAAATATTGATTCATGAATGTTAAAATGAATGCTTTTCAATCCTGAATATATTTTTATTCATTTGTAGGAATTGCACGGAGCATATCTCTATGCCTTTCAATTAAAAAATAATATTAGCTTTTTCTGTGCATTGTGAATACTGTTCAATTCAAAATTTTGAATAGGAAATGCAGTTTCTCAATCCAATTAAATTTAATTGAATTCAAAAAAAATTATTCACTATTTAAAATACGCATTTGGATGAAAAATAAGAAAAAAATTTCAATCTATTTTAATTCATTCTCGTTTGCTGGGAGATAAATTAATTTATTTTTTTGTTTGTCTAATTGTTTTATTGTATTTCGTTAATGAAATTGTAACTTTTTAAATATTATTCTTTATTGTATTATCTTTTATACAATTCGATATTACAATTATAATAATTATTTACAATACAATATACAATTATCAATGCTGTTCAAAATATAATAAAAATGATAATATAGGAATTATAATTAACAAATTTTTGTAATGCGGAATTATACGAAAACGTCGAAAATACATACGATAATAATGAAATATTGATAAATGCAGAAGAAATACTGATAACAATTAGATTGTATTTACTATTAATTATTTACTATTAATTAAGTATTTATTAATAATTTGTGAATATAAAACTTAATAATATCGCGACAAAAAGTTATTAATATATCATTAATATATAAAAGTCATTAATATATTTATAACAGTACTTTTATCAAGATAACTATCTCAATAATTTCATATCAAAATCCCTCCGCCTCATGATATGCTGATTAGATCCGATACAAAGAAGAACAATCTTCATAGTGAAAAGCAAACTTAATGTATTCTGATTCGACATAAATTTTACAAGATCCATTTGCAAAGAAAAGTTAAGCAATCCGTCAAATACTAGATCTTGTTACAGGACTGCGATGTGAATCCTGAATCTTTCAGACTATTTAGCGATAGTAATAATTTTGATAGCATGTCAATTACAATTACAATTATTTTTATCACATCTTTAATATAATATTAAAATTCGCGAGAAAATGTGTTCTGTCACACGTGACTAAAAATCATCTCTTATTAAAAATAAACAGATAAAATGATTTCCTTATACAATAGTGGTTACGAAGGAATATATTTAATAATAATAAAATAAAATACATGCGTATTGTAATTTTGTATATGTATGGGTACAAAAGTTTCTCGAGTACCAACTGTTCGAGATGAGCCGAACCCGATAATAACGGGATTTTAAAGAACATTTATACTGAAAAATTTATTATATAAAATTTAACAATTTTTTATTTTTCAAAAATTACAATTATTAATATCCCGCTAATATAAGGGTACCCATACTCATCTTGAATTTTTTGTATCCACACATTTAAAATTCAACTCATATAATCACGATAACATTGTTAACTATAAAGAATTTTGAAAAAAGTTATGTAAATATC
>Ga0157364_1005448_pt1 | contig 12952 bp, 6 predicted proteins | sample AttsexASBM2_FD_111476 | JGI IMG/M metagenome (GOLD analysis project Ga0157364, IMG submission 111476) | Fungus gardens microbial communities from leaf cutter ant in Ribeirão Preto, State of São Paulo, Brazil - Atta sexdens ASBM2 | ecosystem: Host-associated > Fungi > Mycelium > Unclassified ... | reverse complement strand
AGTTCAATTTTATTCTTTTAAATTAATTGAATAATATAAATGAATAATATAATTAATTGAATAATAAATTTAAAATTCAATTATAGATACATTATTTATATAATAAAAACAAATTAATAACATATATGTTGAAAAAAGTAATAATTCATAAATGTAATAATTTATGTAAATTTACACAATCTTTTTAATTAAATAAAAATATTGTTATATTTTTTAAAAATTACATGTTCGAGAACACACTATTCTAATTTGCGAAAATATATCCAACAGCAAGATCAAAATGTAATCGGAAACCAAGCATTGGGTCGCCCCAGGACATCAAATTCGTTTCTACACGTTTTCAGGTAAAATAATATTCAGGAATTCGAGCTGCGAATACGAGCCCATCGCATCTCCAATGAAAATTTAGTAGAACATATTAGATTCCTTACTGTTTAGCTGACGATGCGATTTCAAATAAGTCTAAAAAAGATTTTGTACCCTTCAATAAATGCCCTGCAGCATTATATTTTTGTTATTATATAATTTAATTGATAATCTTTCGATGCAGCTTTAAGCATACAGATGGTAAAAAAAACTCTTTCCATCTATCAGTTAAGTAAAATTTTTTTTTTACATTATATTTTAGTTCATAATTTATATTTTTAAATATATATTTGCTGTAAATAACTTTAATGCAATAATAAATAATTATTTTTAATTGTATTTCAATTCAGAAAGTAATAGCAATTTGTGCGAACTCTCTTTCTTTTCTATATACAATTTTTTTTTCTGATACACATTAATCGACAAATTTGAAAAAAATCTGGTTTAGTAGGATGTTATCGATTATTAAAAGGCGGTAACATAAAGCACTACTATGAGAGACTGTTATAAAAATAGAGATGATGTAAAAAACATAAGCTGTCCATATAATTTTCGCTTTCTCTCTCTCTCTCCCTCTCTCTCACGAGCTATCCATATGAGTTTCGAATGACATTCAGTGAATGGGATCTGCCACATGCCTTTGGTTGTTTCTCTTTATGATTGATAGTGATTCTTTTCGTTCTGTCTTTCTTCAAAATTTTTTTTCCATCTTTCTTGACGCTGCTCTTCGGTCGCGCTATTTGTCAGTAATCAACGGCAATCCGAGCACTCCATTGCGAATCGCACAAAGACACTGCTGGACTATTGTCCTTTGAAATGGATACGAGAAAGGAATCTTTCCCCTTGAAATTAGGAGTGCTTGTCGTCTCGACAGATGGAGAACTCGCGGAACACCGCTATTACGATGATGAAGAAAAATCAAAATTATCGCATGCTGTCCGAAATCTCATACAAAAGAAAAGTAATATCGTTTTTTTTTACATATATCCACACATTTTTTGGATACAAAACAAAAATTTTATGACTTGCGCTTTTTATTGTGTGAAGAAATATTAAGTAGCATTATTTTTTTAATTGTTGTTATCTTTTTAAAATGATTAGCTTTACTAGATGTAGATGATTTAAGATTATGTAGAAAAAAAGCACAAGTAAATACGATGTTATGCCACAGATGTAAAAATAAAGATATTAGTTAACTAAGTTACTAATGTATAGACTAGATCAATAGATTAAATTATAACAATTGTAATTATACTTTTTTATTTATAAATTGAAATTATTTTTTAAAATTATGTTATATTAATTTTACAGCTCTAAGTTATATTAGAGATTTGAAATAGTTCGTTTCCATCTTTTAAAAATAATTAATTAGAATATGATGAAAGTCGTATTCTTTCATAAATTTCAAAACTTGCAAAAATACACTGAAATCATTTTATACAAGTATGATCAAAATCTTCTTCTTCAACACGGTTGGACGTGAACTAAACCATTTTCAAAATTAAAGACATTTCGTATTTATTTACATTGCGTCAGTTGGAATTCTCTTCGGACAATGGTCACTCTGGCTTAAAAAAACATTATCTTATTCCGTAATTGAAGATTTTACTCGCTGCAGTCACACGTGAATAAACACACAGATCTTCTAACGAAGAGGATACATGAAACGCCGGGAGTTTTAAACGGTCAGAAGAAGTCTTTGAAAATCATCTACGAAAGACATACATCTCATACGCTCTCTCCCTCTCTCTCTCTCTCTCTCTCTCTCTCTCATAATTTATATGTCACAATTCATATATCAGTCGACAGTGCAACAAAACCCTCGGAAACCCATTAAAAAACCGGTAAGAAAGATTGCTTCGATGGATGAAGGTGCAGCCGATGCAACAGGAGAGCAGTATTAGTGCTTAAATTGCTTTATCGCCATTACTGATCGAGATCCGACGATGGGATATGAATATGTAAAAGACAGGGTCATCGGTGTTCAAAAACGCCGAGAAATTTCTCCTGTTCACGATCTTGTAGTAAAGCAATTCCTACTTCAAATTCCAATGAATTCAATTTATCTTTTTTTTTATGATTTGGAAAATACCAAACTATTAAAATATTAAATTAAAATATTATTCATAAATAATGAATTTGAAATTTATAATAATTTATATTGCTATATCTAAAGAGAGAGCAAATAAATTTCATAATACAAATATCCTACTATATGGTATGGAATTTTGAAATCTAAAAATTTAGCTTGATGCAAAATTAAAAAATATTTTGTTGGATGATCAAAATAGATACATAGGAATCTCAAACATGATGGCAAAGTAGAGTTGCAAAAATTTTGACATTCTATCAACTATTAATTTGAGTGTCTAACAAAATTATTTTCACATAGATTTGTATCGAAATTTTTGGACACTTCAAAACCGTTTCTTTTATGTATATTCAAACTTAATTTGTTAGTAAATTGCGGAAAGAACAATTTGTTTTTTAATATTATTTCCTACTAATTTTGTCGCACATAAAAAATATAATGAACATGAATAATTATTTAATATGGTAGATATATTTACAAGCACTCGAGATCGAAAGTTCTTGATGCAGGCTTGAGTCGATCGAGGCATAAAAAAACTTGGTGAATGTTGCCACATCAATGGGACTGTTATCGAGATACTCAGTCAGATAGGATCTTATAATGTTCGATGCCTTTGCGATCGCAACGGTCTTATGAGAAGAGAGACAGGGATCGCACAGCGGAAAGGGAAGATCTGGAAAAGTAGCTGTATTTGTCGTGATATGCCGCTTCGTCTGTTGTAACTATTTGAATGCCGACTTGCAGGTTTTCAACATTTCTCCTTTATGATTCTAATACCTACAAGCGATTTGAGATTTAAATGCGGATAACGTAGCCAGTTGAACGATCGTATCTGGCTGTCAGTTGTTCCGGTTGTTCCGGTTACCTTTGACTGCATCATAGAACGAACTTGCCGCTCAATTTAAACTCAGCGAATTCTCTCTCGATTTTTTTTCTGTTGTCTTGAGGTTTATTAGTTAACTACCAAGATCTATTGTTATTAATTTCATTAATTAAACGAGTTGTTACACAAATTAATTTTGAACAAATGAGCAATATACAAATGTATCTATATACAAATGTATATACAAATCTATATACAAATGTATAATTACATATGAAATGTATATTGTATGTATATTTTATGTAATGCAACATGTCCAAAAATATTACATATTATTATATATTATTATTTACGTAATGAGATACGTGGCATTATAAATTTTTGAGCGTAACATTCAATTACAACTATTATAACATATTTCAATTAAATATACATATAACATACTTTTATCTAATAATTTGGAATTATAGTTTTTTAAATTTCTAATTATTTCTCGATTATTTCAAAGATTTAGATTTAAAAAATTTTAATATTGAACAATCTTCTTTGATTAATTGTTCGTATAAAAAAATATATGTATGGCTATATATTTATAATCAATACGCTTACATATTAGTCATAAATATAGTAATATTGCCAATACTTAAGTAGGATTCTGCTTAAATCGTGCAGAGTTTATACAAAGAATAAAAATATTCACAATGTCTCGAACATAAAATATTTCAAACAGCTAGGATTTGAGAATGAAAAGCTATATCCAGGGAATGGAAAGTTACTTTTTAAAAGTAACTCGTTACAGTTACCGTTTCTTGAGAAAGTAACTTTCCGTTATTTTTTTTTAAATCACAGTAGAGGGCTTTTTTAGTCTCAAGCGCTATAAGTGGTTTGTTCAATCGTACCGTATTCAATCATGCAAAATAATGATAAAAAAGGAATTGTAAAATTCATTACCGTTACCAAAAAAATTTAACTTCGTTACACTTACCAAAGGAAAAAAATAACGCCAGAAAAATTACTAAAAAAGTAACTTGTAACTGTAACTTTGTTACAAATAACGAGTTCCCTTCCATTCCCTGGCTATAACGTTGTAGCGTACCTAATGTGCCAGAGTGAACTGGAATATTTTTAAAGCCAGTGCGAAGGAGTGCCTTTAGGCATGGGATTTAGCGTGGGACGTAATCTTTTTAGTCAGTGAGACACTAGATGTTGTCTAGGGAAGGCCTTGTCGTCGAGGATGACAGTAAAAGAAGATCGGAATTACGAGCTCGAGAGAAACACAAATGAAAAAAGATTATACGATGAAATAAAAAACAAGATGGTATCTTGGGTGTTGAATTACTTAACAACTAAAACGAATGCGTATAGTGTGTCTTGTGGTTTTGAATCGATCTATTATCGGTTTTATTATTATATTTGGAAAACTTATTTACGTTAAATTATTATTTAATTTATAAAACGTGAAAATAAATATTTATTTCTTATTTGTTAACCAATTGTGACAGCTTAAAGAGTAATATTATACATACTTCTCGTATGTAATTGCTATTAATTTATACAGTTTCTATCGGTATATTAAAATATATTAAAATTTAACTAGAGTTATTTATAATAAACTGTAACATAATAATTCGCTTGGTTTCTCTTTATAACAACTCTTATATATATAACTCTTATATACATAAGTATAATTTGAGATATAAATTCGAGATCACGAATAGCATAAAATTGATCAAAAACTGTGGACATAAAAGAAAAGAGGAGTCTGAAACAATCACGCAGTTGCGCATCAGTAACAATCGATACTCTGTAAATAAATATTTGGAATATTCGTGCGCGCTAGGATGATTTCAATGATATCTGTATTTGCTTCCAATTACGAGATACACGATGGAGCGGCGTAACACCAACGGGAAAACGGCGCGGCGGCGCGGTATCGATCATGGCGCCAGCGTTGTATACAGCCTCGAGAGAGATCGAACGAGGCTGATTTTCCCAAACGGGCGACACGCGATTTCACGGGCGTTAACTCGAATCGGGCCGAACCGTCGATAGACGCTCGATCGCGACAAGATAAATGACCGTGTGCCCGGTCGACCAGCAAACCGGCACTATTCTCCCAATTATGTGGGGTCTCCATCGACCCCAGTGTCCACCTGTCGCCGGGTACAACATGATTGATGGACCACACGCGCACGGTGCGTGCCTTTGCACGACTTCCTCTCGATTGCCGTTCTTCTTCGACCGCCAATCTCGCGCGATCTGAAATTTGATATCAGTCGACGTTATTGAAGCGAGAAAGCTTGGCCCTATCCTCCATTATAATTGTCCATCACTCGAAAAGAATAAAAAGTTCTTACATCCTGTTTCGATAATATGTTTATTACGAGATATTATAATTTTTGTAACATAGGATTTTTTATTTAGTTTTTCTATGCTTTGTGTGAAAAAAATACAAAATACAAAAATTCACGTAACATATAAACATGTATATATGATATGAAATATAAATGTTATTAATAAATAATTAAATAGACAGAAATTTGCAAAAAAGAAAACATTTTTAATAAAATTTGTAATTTGCTTGAATGAATTCTTAATGTTAAAAAAATATTAACTTATTTATAACGAGAGAGAAAGAGAGAAAGATTTTTTTAATTGTATTCGTATGTAATTTTCTTGTCTCTTTACAAAATATGTAAAAATTTCCCTTAAAAATATTTTTATTTATTTAATATCGATACGTTTATTTATATCTTTCCTATTTAGAAATATAATTTACATTAATTAATGCTAGCTAAAATTTTAACATTATGAGGAATAAACTACGAAAGCTTGAATTTCTTTTTAACCTTTTACATTTCTAATTATAAAATGTATTACTTAATAATTTTAATTTATTTAGTTGATTCTTTCAGTAACTATTTTAATTTATTTAGTTGATACTTTAGTACTGAAAAGTGCTTAATTGCGAGTAGGGCTATGCGAGATGCAAGCGCCGTGCAGGTGAGAATAATAATCATTGACACTTGGTCGTTAATTGAAGCGCGCCGACGGTGCCTAAGTGAATCTTTCAGCCTTAATCACTGTAATTATGTACTTATAAATGCTACTTAATATTCGATGGTCTATGCCACTAGCTCAAAGGCAAATGTTACACATACATTAAACGCAAAGAGTAGACTGTTAAATGTCATCAAATTTAATGTACTTTTAAATTACATAAATTAAATTTAATTTTATGACAATAATTTAAATTTAATGTATCTGCAACTGAAAAGTATATTTGTGTATATGAAATTTAGTATACTTTCATAAAATTTTATCAAGTTTAGTACACTTTTTATTAAATTTTATGTAGATTTATATGAAATTTAATGTAAGTAAACATAAAATGTAAGTTACTTATAACTTCATTTTCATTGACAACATTAAATAAATTTATATTTTTAACGTACCTGCTTGAAATTTGCTTCTATTACATGTAACGGAAGCAACTTTCTTTTTTTTTTAACAGTGTATCAAACATTATCGAATCCAGTTCTGTTGTTATTACGATTTTGTACTAATATTTTAACGACCTTTCACAAGATTCTTCCCAACTGTGAAACAATGTACAATCTCGTCGGTACATTGTCGTTTCGAGTAGATAATTCTTGCTCTCGCGTGTTAATTAGTAGTGATGGTGATTATCAACGCCATCGTGCGCACTTATTAGCGTAGTCACGAAGGTGACTATAAACGGTGATTCGTAAGAACGTGAACTATGGTTCGCACGACTTACTAATGAAGCTATATGAGGCGCCGCGCATGGTAATTAAACGGCGAGAATATTTCTAGGATAATCTCGTAACAACTCAAGAACGCTTAATCTAGCGTGCCGTTATGTCATAATAATTATTTTATCGAGAGAAACTGGCGCCAACATTCCTCTAATGAGCAAACGTTAGGAGATTTTTACATAATTTTAACATAATCGTCATAGATAATAGCATATATAAATCGAAAATAGAGTTAAAATTTTCCATTTTCCTTGTTTCATCATTGATAAACTACAATTATGTCATACAAATTCCATTGTTCATTATTTTGTATGCGGGCAAACATTAATGATTGCATTTGCTGACAAAGCTATGTAATGATGTCGTATTAAAAATTAATCATTTACGTAAAATTTTAAAAATCAATAAATAAAGCAAAAATTATTATTATTATTATATTCTTTTTTGTTTTTATTCTGAATATAGTTGTGTTACGTAAATTGAAACAATCGATTGTAAAATTAATTAACTGGTGACTACCTGAACAGTGCATAGGTATTCAGTAAATGTTAATAAAACTTGTTTATGGAAAATATTCACGAAAAATATTTATGAAATGCTATTTTAAATACGTAATATAATTTTTTATTAAAATGTTAACTTTATGCAGAGCACGTTTTACGGATTTAATTAATTATAATTATTTATATCTTGTGTAGTTAATTTAACAATTAATTATTAAAATAAAATTGTTAGAACAGAAATACGTTTGATGCATATATAATATATACGTAATGCCATATAGTGAAGACACTATGTTATTTGCTTAAAATTTCTTAAATTTCTTAAATTTGCTTAAATTCTTTAAAAGTAAGAATAAGAAATAGAAGTATAATTAAAAACGCCGAGTAATTTGTTGACGTAACGGACGTAAGCACGATGTGCGCATCGCTGTGTTAATGTTATCGCAAAGTATATAGACTGTATTTCTATAGCAGATGTGTGTAAGTAACTGCGCTTGATACACTTGACCATTTCAATTAGACATGCGGATGCGTCCGGTGTGTGTCCAACTTAATTGCATGCGTATAAATAAACTGCTTTATTTGCACAGCTATGTGAAGTCGCTGTCTGCATGAACAGTGGGGATAATCAAAGCCAGCCGCATTAATTGCCTCGATCGACAGATCGTTGGACGATGCAAAGAGCGAATAGTAGATAGGCTGGCAGAAAGAGAGAGAAAGAGAGAGAGCGAGAGAGGGAGGGGGACAGGGAAGAGAAAGGAGAGAGGGAGAGGGAGAGGGAGAGGGAAAGAGGGAGAGAGAATGATGAGGACCAGGGGTCATCCCGACGCCAACATTGGCGCACATGCTGTTCGATAACGACTCAATTCTCAACGAAATTCTATCTTGCTGTAAAATCTCGTCCAACAATTATAATCACGATGGTTATTTTATTACGATGGTCATTTCTATACTATTTCGACTATCTCTAAATGGAAAAGCGCGTGTATTACTTTAGTAAATGAAAAAAATAGTTTCCAACTTGTAATTTATTTAGTTTCTCTTGTTCGACTCGAGTTCTACATTTTATTACATCAGTTTGCACACATTCGTATTCGTATAATTCAATCAATTAAAGTTAATACAACTGAATTATTTATAATTGATGGTGACAAAATTCGTGAAAAAATCAGATATTAATGACTACTTGTTTTTAAAATAAAAATTGCGTAATCAATTTTTACATAAATCGAAAAAATATATTTTATTTGTAAAATAAGTATATATACATATTGTATTATTAGTGTCCATTTCTGAGAATTAAACTTGCGAGCTATTTAATATTTATAATGTAAACTTTCCCTAATTTGTTATTATTGATTATAGAGAACTTTCGTAGTTTACTTGTCCTTTGTTACGTATTTAACAGCACATGAATCCGTATAAATCCTTTGAAAGATTAAGTAGCTACGTCTTGCGGTCAAACGACATCATTAATATCACTTTCTAATTTGCCAAACTAACAAGCAGCGAAGATGTCGATTTTAATAATTGATATGCCGTTATCAACTGTCAATAATAACGTCTATAGGATGTTCCGATGCGGAATATCTAAGTCTGATGCTATTACTGTTGAAGCCATTCGTTTATTTAAAAAAAATATGAAATATTACGATCGTACATCGTTATTAACGTCAGCCTTTAATTTAGCATACACACACACACACACACACACAAATGTTTGCACTATAAGCAATAACATATGTACATTAATTTCGATCGATTTCCAAAACTCATTATTGATCGTACAACATTTTTACATATCCGACGAATAGAGCGTTATTTATGTCGAAATTATAAAGTCAATTCGTAACGATCTGAAGGAAAATTTAATACGTCGTAAGTTAATAACATCAATCTTACTATTTACAAGGCGAAAGTGGAGAGTAATCAAGCATGTCATTGCATGCTTTATACATATCCCAGAGCATTTTTTGGCTCCCGACATTTTTAGAAGCGTTGCAATGTGAAATTATCGATCAGTTTTGCAATTTCACTCTCACGTACGTCCTTTTACGTACGTTTTAATGAAAGAAAAGTAAAAGTTTGAGTTATGGTCCGAATAGGATGATCTTCGATCCCCTCCGTCATAGACCTACGCGTTGAAGTGTATTAACTGCAATCCACGCTAGTAATATAGAAGAAAATCAATTTTTTTTTTTTTTTAAGGATGCGAGCGCCTCACGACTTCGGTAGTTAACGAGAGTCACATGTGAGGCGCGTGTACACATAAAACGCGTCCTTGCTGATTTATATTCGTCGGAAGGTTTTCATTTTTCACCGTTTTCCTTCCTACCGCAGAGGGCCCTTTATTATTTCGCCGGCCGCATTGTACTCCGCCCGTTACCCTGTTTCGCGGATGAGAAATCGCCTTTCCACTTCGTGGATGAATGCAGCCGGTGGTACACAATCGAAGTCGCGTATATAAGAGGCGGCAAAAAGCAAACCGACAATGGACCGCGAGATTTCGACTCGAATCGTATCAATCGCTGTCGGGGCACAATCCTACCTCAGCGACGTGTTACCTGTTCTACGCGCCAGGCTATCGGGATTCCCCTTTCGTTGCCCCCTGGCTGGATCACAATGGGGATCCATCGATACGCCATCAATACCCATGGAGTACTTACACGCGAGCAACGTGAACGTTTCTATTGTGTGCCCCTTTGCGTTTAGTATATGTGTATTACAGGAAAATGGAGCTGGTGATGTTTTAGTCTCTCCGTCCTTCAAGAAGATCGCTGTTAGAAATGTAATCACGAGCTTCCTTTACATGTAAATGAACGAAATTAAAAGTATTGATTGATTTGACTGAAAATTAAGTTACACTAGTTACTTAAATGTACGTATACATAAAATTTAATAAATAAAAGTACATTAAATTTCATAAATTTTCATAAAAAATACATTAACTTATGTACACAAATACTTTTTAGTTACAAATACATTAAATTTCATGTAATGTCTTGAAATTAAGTACAAATTTTGTAACTTAAAAGTTAATGAAATTTAAGAATATTTCTAATTCCTAAAGAACTATCAAGAATATTAGGAACTAAAGAGTATTCATAATTGTTCAAGTAAGGGTCATCGCGAGATTAATGATGATCGTTAAGTATTTAGATACATCGTTAATGAATGTAAGAACTGTTGTTTACGTAACCAAATTTCAATAAGGTTTAAACCTTTAATCTGATTTAATCTTCTAACTTTCATGATGGTTCAGTTCTACTATATTTTCTTGATTATTAAATGCATGAAAAGTCAGATTATTTTATTCGCTGATTTGCTCACGTCGTGCGACACGTAACAGTTGGATCTTCTATCGATTAGCTTTCTTCGTCACAAAAGAAGAACGGCAGCCGATCTCGCGTAACTAAAAAGGGTTACGTGTGCTATTGCGTGTTTTGTAAAATAGAGAGGTATATATTTTTCCACACGAGGATCACGTTTGCTGTGGGGCGAGTCACCCCTTTTCGATATGCAATGACGTTTATTGCAGTGATATTAATCGATCGGGAAGGGTCGTGACTATTGGATCGTTTTTCTCCTTTTTCTCCTCTACCCTTTTCCTACAACCCTGTCTACCTGTTTATATCGTGTTCGATTTGAGGGGGATATTTGCGGGTACACAGCGTCGCGGTGTTGTTTGCGATCGACGAATGTATGCATAACTGCATAATACTGGCTCAGAGGATCATTTGAATAGCTGCGCTCGAAAAATATGTTTTGCCTGAAAAATGGATTTCGATTTATATAATGCATTTTAAGAGGATTTGTAAGCCACGTTACCCATTGACAATTTTCGCGGCGCGCGTTATTCATTTGCAGTGTGTACAAAATGAAATCGGAACGTCGATAGATATTCGTGCTTGTTAATTTTATCTACGTTTCATTGCCGTTTGTTATTTCTGATATTTATGCACGTAGATGGTTTGGTATTATTGTGCATTGTAACAAATAATGCTTTGATTAATATGTCTATTCTTCGTACATAATTGTCCAACCGTTGTTTCACCTCTACATTTGGATTTATTCATACACGATTCGTACACGATTTGCGTATATATGATGAGAATTATGAAAAATAAAAGGATATTTTTTTTTTTTTAATGGCACGTTGTTACATTACGAACCTATAATGTTTAAAGATCTGTTGGAAAATGCACTTGTCATAAAACAAAAAAATGATAACTATTCGACATATGAATGTAACGAAGTTCAACTTCGTTAAAGAGGCGATAGAATTGTGGATAATGTCAAATACTGTGCACTCCTGCGCGTTCTTGTCATTCCTTCAAACCGGATCAGGATTTCTATCTCTACTGTTGTGTGTGATATGAAGCAATTACGATTTTTTTGTGTATCAATAGCATCTTGCTTTCGAAAAAAACGAGAAAAATAAATGATAGAGAATGAAGACGAGTGACGTTGAGATACCTCCGTCTTTGCGCGTGCATGTCTATTTTAATTGCCTATCTGCAGCCATCTATTTCGATTTGTTCTTTTATTATGTCTCATTCCTTTATTCTTCAATTTCTTGCGTAAATGCTATTTCTCCGGTACGACATAGAATATTTCTTGTTAATTATTCTGCAACACGATGACGGATCTAACATTTTTCCTTACATCAATTAGAATTAGAATATCATGAAATATTTCAGAAAAAATATAATTCTGTCATTTCTTTGGTAGTTTATTATTATTTACTCAATCTACTATTAACTTAATTTGTACAATAAAATACAATTTTCGTTTTTTTCGTCTGCTAAACAATTCACAAAAATGAAATACGCTTTCTCTAATTTACTTTATAAATTATAATCATTAGCTATGATGATTATTATCTATGTAAAAGGAGAAAGTGACGAAAAAAAAAAAAATCGAGTACGTACATATTCAAATCTGAGAGAGGAAAGACTTAAGGTAAAATTAAGGATTTGAGAATGTAAGAATCGCAAACGGACTTTTCAACATGAATAGCTTCTATTATACTATTGTGGAGTAGTTTGAAAGGAGCGACGAGCTGATGCTTTATAGTAGAATCGATCAGACATCAAGAGTTTCATTTCGACACTTGAAGTTCTGAAGAAGAATCGATCCGAAACAATCGTTCCTTCAAACATCTCATAGCCGATTTATGTAATACCTGCAGCCTTTGATTTTCTTTGATGCCTTTATCCTTATGACATATCGGGTGTTTCACATTCGTTCACAATTTTTCAGTAGTGCATTTAAATGTAAGCTGTTATTATTATTATTAATATTGTTCTATGATAGTTTAGAGTTTGCATAATTGTTATCTTAATTACTTTTGAATTACTATAATTTATTGAAAATATATTATTTTTTT
>Ga0157364_1005447_pt1 | contig 12954 bp, 4 predicted proteins | sample AttsexASBM2_FD_111476 | JGI IMG/M metagenome (GOLD analysis project Ga0157364, IMG submission 111476) | Fungus gardens microbial communities from leaf cutter ant in Ribeirão Preto, State of São Paulo, Brazil - Atta sexdens ASBM2 | ecosystem: Host-associated > Fungi > Mycelium > Unclassified ... | reverse complement strand
TAGCTAAATTTTTATATACTTTAGCAAAACCATTTTTTCCGTATAAACATTTTATTATTTTTGTTTCTGAAATTTAAGAAAAAAGTTTATGCTATAGATTAATGGCACATTATTACATCGATTGAAACAATAAGATGGAACTGAATTAAGATTAAACGCGTGAAAAATCGCATTTACAACATTGCTTTTAGTCAAACATTAATCCATGACAAATTTTGCGTCGTTATACTTCCATTACGCAAATATTTTGCCGGACGATCGAAGAAAGTTTTTTGACGTGAGAGAAAGTTGGAGTTAATTAAGGAAAATGAAAGTAATTTTGACGAAAATTATCGCTCGATATTTTTACATATTTAAATAAAATGAGATTAGAGAACGAAGAAATTTTTAAATTCTTTTCAAAAACTTTAATCGGATCATTTGTGTATTTGGATCATGTGCGATAATATTAAATGTATTTTCATAATTTAATATGTTCGTGTGATAGTGAAATATACAAGATGAATTATTCCTCACTCACCTGTTGAAGATGGGGCAAGTCAGCACCATTTAAAATTGCTGGATCGGCCTCAGCTGCCACAAGGATGTCTTCCCGCAGTAACAATGCGGTCCACAGAAAGCACAAGAAGTATCTCTGCTTCATCACGGAAGGATGGACTTTGTTCGCGGCTCTAAATCGACGTCCACACTATGATGAAACACCTGTTGTATTCTTCTATCAAATTTCACCACCGGTACATTAGAAAATCTTCTTCTTGCCTATATTAATTTACAGTTACTCTCTTGGCAGCTTTCCTAGCCGACGATCCTTATAAATAAAGATGAACTCTGCCTTCCCTTTAAAAGAATCTCTCTCGTGAGATCAGACGCGAGGTATCCCTTATTGTATTGTTTTTAGCGTTTGTTCTTTGCTTTTTTGATCTTATCGGTGTTCTGACTTAATCACGAGGACAAGCGTTTCTCGTGTCCAGGGAATATCAGGCATTGAATTCACAGTGGCGTCTTCCTTTCTTCCTGTGTCGAGGAAGAGACAAGATCAGGAAGTGGCTGTGCCAGCTACCAGTTGCGGGACCTAACGAGTTCGCACGTCGACGGGGACAAGTTCGGGACTGTTGGAGATCGGAAAACGTCCGAGAGTTTTACTTCTCTGAGATGCGGGAAGAGTTCTCGCGGTCCGTCAAGTGGGAGACAACCAGGTAGACTGGTGAACGTCAACAAAGAAGGAACCCACTTCTTCTCTTGGTATTTTCTTACGACGGGATAGGGTGAAGAACCGTAATGGCAATGTTGGCAATGTTCATGTCACCGTTAAATAAAATTTATATAAATGCTTTTTAAAATATAAAAATGATATATTATATTATTTTATTAAATTTGAAAGGAATTTTTTGCTTGTTTATCGATGTAATCAAAAATAAAAGTCATTAAAATATAAATGTCTTTTAGAATATAAAAGTTATATCTTATTTTATTAAATTTTGAAAGAATTTTTTATTTAATTATAAACTAATAACTACGAGAAAATATAAGCTCCAATTATAAATCAAAATTATTAGAAAATAATTTAAAATTAAATTTGTTTTTCTAATCACGTTCATTTTTATTAACAGAATGAATAAAAAAACTAAATAATCAAAATTTAAATAGCAGCTAAACATTGAAACTCGTTTTTCTTCTAATATGTAATAAGTAAAAAATAAAATAATAAAAAAATTATCTTTTATGATATAATTATGAATACTAGTAATATATTCACTTTTTTGTGTTTTTCCTAGTAATATCAATAGTATTACAGATATCAATCATTAAATGAACAGTGGCATCTTAATGTGGCAATGAAATGTAATAGTATAGTTATAGAATCTTATCTTATAGCTTGTATTTTTTATTTTAAAAGGAAAGAATAAAAAAGAGATTTTTTTAACTTTTTTCGAGATACTTTTTTCTAATACATCAGTGAAGCAAATGACTTATTCCTAAATCTATTTGAATTCCATTTTTTAATTGACGTTCTCTGTTTTTAATTTTCCTAGATTTTTTTCGGAAAACTCCTTCAATAATCAAAATTTTTTTTAGGACATATAATATATTGTCTAAATTTAGTATAAACTTTCAAAAGTTTTCTCTCTCTCTCTCTCTCTCTCTCTCTCTCTCTTTCTCTCATTCTCAATAAAGATTTGTAAAAAGCATTTATTTTAAGCGGAATCATTAAATCTTGATCGAGAAAATATAAAGAAATATAAAGAAATTATATTTCTCCCCTTTTCTTCTTCCTTATCACGAATAAAAAATCGGAAAAGGAACGTTACGTGAGTGATTCTATTCATCTATTAACTATTACTTAACGATAATCGAGATCGAACGGACGCTTGAATGAACATCGATCCATTCCATTTCTGTTCAAGCATCGGTGTTCCAGAGAACGAACAAATGCGCGACGTACCATTTTACTGCTACCTTTTTCATACGCTTCCGATAACACGTCACTGTTTTCTTTGCAACTCAGCAACGCGCGTTTGCGGAAATGCTGCTCGTTAAGCCTTCGCACGCCCGTTTTCTTATATTATGCAATTTCTAATAAAATTATAATTATGTAAACCAACTTGCACATTGTATCTACGTTTTCTATTTTATGTGTTCTTGTTACCAATTTATATTTCGTTGCAAATTTTAAGATTTTTCTCGCAATTCTTCACATGAATATGCTATCGTGATGAACCAATTAATGTGAGAGGAATATCAATGACTCTTATTGGATCATAAGTATGGAAACCTTACGAAAGAGCCTCTATCATTACAAGCAAAGAAAAAAATAAATCTTAGGATCATAGTTGGGGCACGGAGGCGTGTGAAGCAACCGAATCGTGCTCGAGAGCAACGAGAAGAAATCAGTTCGTGCAACGACTGCGATGACTAATGATATATACACGTAATGCAACGACGTTATTAGAGAATCAAGACCATACAGTATGTATGATATTTGTTCAATCGATGTCGATATTTCGTCATGGTCCGGTACTTTCTGATCGAGCAGCATAAACTTTCGGGTTCGCCCCAGGCGACAAAACTCAACCGTCCAGCGAATCTTCCTTTCTCCATTCTGGATTGTATGATTCACATGGCAAGACTCACATTTTTTTATCAAGAACTTGTTTCAAAGAATTAAGAATTTACAATATGGACGTGTTGAAGTATCTAAAAATGTATAATATAATTTATGATATTATTATAGTTCTGTTAGGATTTTCAAGATTGAAAATTAAATTTGGCGCGCAGGATTGATTATCTATAAGTTCACACCGAATTATTTATAAGTATTAAAGATCCTTCACCATTTAAGATTTTTAGTTTCTAATTTAGTTGCTAAAAATGTACGCTATGTACAAATCTAAAAATAATCTTGTTAAAGCAAAATAATTATGTAGGATATCAAAATAATATGTAGATTATTAAAATAATTATATAGAATATCAAAATAATTATATAGGATATTCAAGCTGAAATTTTTTGCATCATGCTTAAATTTCTTACATTACTTTAATGATGATTATTTTAATATTCAGCAAAATTATTTTTAGATCTATGTCTAGCTAAATTTTTAGATAATTTAAAAATTCTTGCCGTACATCTGTTATGTATACATCTTTTAAATTAATTAAAATTTTATATTATACATTCCTAAAATAAAATTAAGTTTGTTAATGAATGTGGATCTGATAATTAACTTTAAAATTATAACTCGCAATTTTTAATTTTAAATTATAATTGACCCTATATTTTAGCAAAAACATTGCAATTTCAATGTGAACTTAGAGTATTCATAGTTCGTTTTTATTTTAATATAAGATCGTCTTAAGTAATGTCTTACGCTAATGCGACTGATTGATTCATGACATTTTAAGATTAATGTACTTAAGACGATTTTAAATATAAGATCCGACTATGAATAGGTCTAGTTAAATTAAATTTTCTAATATTTTTATCGAAATATTAAAAAATTTTGGTAGATATGAAAATAATTTTGTTAAACTGTTAAATAATAGATCAAGACACTTAAAGAGGTTGCTAAAATATTAAAATTTTTTTTTGCAGCTTATGATCAGCTCGAGTCCCATAACTATTTTAATGGATCAACAAAATTATTTTCAGATTTATATTTAGATAAATCTTTAAATACTTTAGCAAAACTATTCTTTCCATGTAGCATCATGAAAATAAAATATTCACACATACATACATATAGTTATCATGTATTTAGTAATATATAGTTCCTATATATAATAATATTACTAGATAAACATTTATTTCTTGCCTTACGATTTTGAAAGGGGATATAGTTATTACATTTAGTATATATAATTATTATATTTTATATATAAGAAAATACTTTATTATATATTATTATATATTATTCATTCTTGAAAAATTAATATAATAATATAATATGCTGTTTATATAATTATCACAAAGAACTATTTAATGTAAAAGACTGACATATTAATATCTAGAGTCTTTTATAATTTGTATTCTAAGTATCGCGTGCTAAGTAATCGCGTGTAGTTTACAAACGCATTATGAAATCTGGAAGTATAAATAATTAAATAGAAACAAGAATTTTCACAAGATTATTATCTGCGAGATCTCAGGCTCATCTATTATTTGACCTCATATCATACTACTTTGTAGACGCCAGTGCATATGCATATAACGCAATGTGCATATATATATTTCCATATTATAAACATAACATAAAATCATGCATGCTGTTCTGTTTATTATTTGTTTTTTATGTTATCTCAAAGCTATTTTGCATTCTTCAATTGCAAAGTATCTTGTAATTATTGAATAATTTCAATTTTCTCGAGAAATAAGTTCTGTTCTCTGTGATGTATACATAGATATATATGCATGTGTGTGTAAACTTTCTTTCTTCTCACGGCTATTACTTTCTTCGAGATATACAACAACCGCAAAATTAACTGCTCCTAAATCTTGCGGATAAAATGAAGATGACGAAATTTTCACAAATCGCTACACATTTTATAATATTAATGATAAAGAAGAATACATGAAGAATGGTAAAGTATATTACGAGATCGAAGAAGAAAATTCTCCGTTATCCAAGTTGTGTTCTTTAAAGAAGTAAATGAAGCAATTACGCAAACGCTCTGGAGTTGCCACATGATTTTTCGATTAGTGATGAATTTAATATTGCGAAATAATAGCGTTATAACGCTTTTCAATCGGAGGATGTCAATTAAGACATTAAGACGGCCGCGTGTTACGTAAAACGACATAATCTTCGTAAGTTTATCACGAGCAAGACATCTGCCGTGTCGCCACATGAAAAGTATTATGTGAATGTACAAGTATCATGTATGGGAAAAAGAATCTTTTCTCTTCGTATACACGTATGAATCCTCGTTAAAAAGCGTTTCACTCGAATGAAAGGGAGCGGAAGTGATCTTAATGAAACAAGAATTATGCGATTTCTTGTATAACAACCCAGCAAATGAGAATGGATTGAAATGGATTAAAATGAATTCGGATTTTCAGAAATGGATTCATGAATATTAAAATGAATCCTTTTCAATCCTGAATGCATTTTTATTTATTTATAGAAATTAATTAGCATAAAGTAAGTGTCCATGCTTTTTCAATTCTGACTGCATTTTTATTCATTTATGAGAATTGCATAGCACTCTATGCCTTTCAATCTAAAAATAATATCAGCAATTTCTGTGCAATGTGAATACTGCTCAATTCAATATTATGAATATGAAATGCAGTTTTTCAATCTAATTGAATAAAAAAAATTTTTATTTAAAAATGGACTATAAATGCTATTTAAATTATTCAAAATTATAAGTAGGAAATTTTTCATTTTAATCCAATTAAGTTTAAAAAAGTTGTAATGTAAAAATAATTGAGTTATGTTTTATTTCTCTTTGATTAGAAGTAAAATGAACGATCAATGTGAACACTCGCAAGTCGAACACAGTCGAATATTAAGCTGATTACAGCGCGCGACATCGGCCAAGCGAGATTAGATTATTCGATGTCTCATAGTAAATATAAATTGTTTATATTTTATTATATCTGTTAAATAATGATATTTTTATTATATCTATATAATTTCGTGCACTGGTTTAACTGGTTGTAATTGAAGTACAGAATGAATAACACATTTATCAATTGAAGAAGTGTTGTAGCGGGTAACGTAGAAGATTCACATAATCCATGAGAGATCTCACTGAGGAGCGTTTTTTAATACCGTTTTTTAATCTGAAATAGTTAATTTCAGGTATAATTATTATAAATGTCTTAGAAAATTTGTAACCCTTACTTGAACGTTTTTTTTTTGCGAATATTAAAGTGTTATCTCGGATCCAATCCATTTCAATCCATTTTTGAATTTAAAGTACACATTAAAAACATTTTAATCCATTTTAATCCATTCTCATTTACTAGGAAGATCTCTTTCTAATTATAAAATTGTAAAAGGATATCATAGATAAAAATACAATAAAAATCATGTAATAACTAAAACAACTTCGCGAAATAAATGAATTTAACTGAAATTCGAATATATATATTTTGGAAGAATTATTGGAAGAAAAATGTCCTGTTTTAATTAAATTATATAAATAATTAAAATGTATATATTAAAATATATATATTAAAATGTATATATTATTATATATTATAAAAAAAGGTTTTAAGTTTATAGAAAAATTTCTTTATAGATAATCCTGTAATTTAATAATTAATTTAACACATTATATGCTATTTATAAATGATTTTAAAACAAAATTATATATAATACTAAAATCAGTATAATAATTAAATATAAATATATATATAAATAAATATAATAATTAAACTAATATAATAATTAAGTATAATTTTATAATAATTATTTAAATACTGGAAGAATAAGAAATGACTTTTACTTATATCTTTGTTTCTATCTTTATGTCTCTGTAAAGATATCTATACTTTAATATGTAGCAGAATTTACAGATCTTTTTTCAACAACAATAAATACTTTGTCAATAAGATTAGATGAAAGAATTATTATTATTTGACATTACTATCTCTACATTCTTAACTTTACAAAATAAAAATAATAATTTGTTTATAATTCAAATTACTAATCTCAAAATGCTATACAATCCACAATATCTCGATTAAGTTTTACAGCTAAATAGTTTATTTATTGTAATGCCCGAACAGATAATGTATTCGTAATAATATATTAACTATAAGAAAGAACAACAAAATAATTCAATAATTATTGTCTGTTATTGAACCGCGACTGTACTGCGCAATTAATATCCGTGGCATTGCATAAAAGTGAGTGACAGGCAATTTTCACCAATAGTAAAAAAAAGTACTCGCCATAATCGCAATATGGCCTGATGACACACTAATAATGTATTAGACAGAGATTATGTGCATGCATATTTCGCTTCAAAGTTTCTGTTCAAATCATCTAATGGAATTATCAACGAAATTCCAATACAGCTTTCTTTCCTCAACTCTTTCCACGAGTCTTTTTATCATTAATTTTTTAATTTCCGTATTGGCTCCAATGCTGTCAGTGCCAGTATCGTAGTCATTACGTTGGCAAGAAAAGAATCTAATTTAGCTAACAATTCAGCAGGAAAACAAGTATTGTATACCGCAGGCTTCAATTGTGATACGGTTGTCACTTGATCGAAATTCAGTGAAGAACCAAATCGCTTGGTCAAGCTGCCCCCAATCATTCAGCTATCTACAATCACCAAGATCGGATTCCAACGATCATCTCTAAAAGTCAAAACCCACTGAGTAGCAGTAAATCCCTCTTTAAATTATATATATATTAGGTGTAGTAAAAAGAAATCCATTATTTTTGCATGAAATTGAATGGAAAAATAATGGATTTCTTTTTACTATACCTAATATATTCACCGCGAAGCCTAATCCAACATATAATCATAGTGCCACACTTAGCAACCAACCGCCCATACAAAGGTTGACTTAGAAGTCGGACCTCGAAACGCAGAGAACCAAACGCAGGAATATCTTGAGACTTCTCGTTCTCTCACAATCAAGAATGCGCATACATTGGAACCTCCACCATCTTCGCTACCACTGGTTTCACCGATTCATTAGGGCGTTAGAAGTGATACCTCCTCTTTCTCCTCCTTCTCGATCTCCATCACTCACGTTGCTTTGAGCGAATCTTTTCAGCCACCCCATGCTCACGTTCCAGTGCTCTTTCCGCGATCACTCCATTCCTATCTCTCGTTCCGGTAAGTTTCTTCTATAATCTCTTTCCCACTTTTTCCGTTGACTGCTGAAACTTATCGCCTACCAAATTCACAGATTCACAGTTGCCATATTTCTAAAAATAGTTGATCATAAGGAGATATATATTATTGTAATAACAATAGTAATAATAGCAATTATTATTATAACGCGATATGAATAGTTTAATATTCTATTATTACATATCTTAGTCTGTAAATCCTAAAGTAAAAAATAGAAAGAATATTATTATTAAAAAACATTTACATAAAAAATTTTATTTAAAAATTTTTTTATTTTCTTATGCCATTATACATATTTTAATATCATAATTAATATTTTCATTTGTTAATATAGGCAATAAAATATATTAGCTTTTTCCTATAATCTTAAGGATTCACTAATGGAAACATTGAAAGCCATGAATTGATATAGCGATATTTGATTATCAAAAATATCAAGAAATCAGAGGACTAAATTTTTTTCACACAATTTTTTATCAAGTTATTGTAAAGATATTTCTACATCAACAGAATCATTACAATGATTTTTGAATATTTTAATTTATTCAAGAATAAATACAGGGAACAATTGATTACGAAATACGATTAAGGAACATATTGCATAAAGTAATAAAATGAAGTATAAGAGTTTATATAAAAGTATTCAATAAATTGTACTATCGATGTTACTCATGATTCAAAAATTAAATAAAAAGATGATATTTAATTGATTATTTCTGAAAAAAGTGATTCTGTCAAATTCCTTTACATTTAGATTCATATATTTTTTCAAAACCTCTGTGGAAGAGTAAAAAAAATTTTTTTTCATTTATTACGAACGATTTCTTATTATGTTATCTCCAAATTAATATAAAAAATTAAACTCCAAATGAACGATGAACGAATATACATAATCAAAAAGAGATGTCAAAGATGAGCATACTATTCATAATTAATTTTGCTTTATTTGAAAAAGAAATCAATGGAAATATATATTTTTACTTATTTTTCTTTAACAAATTAAAATAATATAGTAAATAAATAATATTTTAGAAAAATTTTGATATCGTCTGTACAAAATTGTTAACCAAAATGTATCATCCCATTTAGAACACTTTATCATTTAATCTCGTAATAAAGATCGTACAAAATTATTTTAATAGTATCACTATACGTTTTGGTCTTCACATAAAACAAATTCTATCTGAAATATTTTTTTTTAATATTTCAGATAATATTTCAGATAAAAATACCTATTTAGAAAAAGAATTTTGAGGTGAAAATATGAAAAGAGCCCATCCTGCATAAAATTTTTCAATTGTAGTTAGATAAGTAACATTCTTGAAAAGCAAATCATTCGAATAATGGATTATAAACATAGCAAAACGGATGCATGAGTATTCTACTAGCCATATTCTAAACAAGCATTACTCAAGTTTGATTCATACTGTATTCATAATAAAGATGATATTAGATAAATACATGTGTATTTATCTAGTATCATCTTTATTATATTACATATCAAAATAAATTTTTGTATTTTCTATTTTGTGAATTATCCTGTGAATTATCCTGAACTTTCGCTTGTCATATATCTGTAACCATGATTTGTTATATAAACTCTAATATTACGTAGATATCTGTCGAAGTATAAAACTTAAACTTTCTTTAGAGACTCATGGATGAATTCCATGATTGAATTAACAAAAAATACATGCTGTCCCAAGTTTGCATTGTCCTAAGTTATCTGCAAGTCACATCTACATTTATGATACAATAAGCTTTTTGGCTAAACTTTTGCACCAGTTTATATTTCTTCCTTTTGTATCTGGGAGGAAAGAAGAGAAACAAAGATGAACTGATTCAAAAGTTCAGCCAAAAAGAACAGATCTATTGACATAATTTGTGCAAGATATAATTCAACATATGCTACTAAAATATAATAGCAATTGATTATGTTATATACAAGATGACCGAACTTCGGAAGCATGCAGGATCGATAAATTAAGAAAAAACATCCTTTAGGTTTACGCTAATTTTTATTTCATTTAAGAAAAAACTGCAAAAAAGATAAAACATAGTTTCCATTTTTATATTTTTTTATTATGGTACATATTCATTCATACCTATTTATTTACGTTGTCATTTACTTAATACAGATTTTCAAAATGTTCCGGTACTCTGGAAATTGGCGCGCATATTATTGTCGCACTATTTTTGATCGAAGTATTATTGCTAAATCGTACACAAAAATAATAATATTCCACTATAAAACAATAATATTCCAAAAATTACATTTTATCTTTTTTTACAATTTTTTTTTAAATGAAGCAAAAACAAGGATATCTCTAAGGATTTTTTTTTTTACTTAATTTATCCTATATGCTCTCGAAATTTGGCCATTTAAATTCGGAATATCTTGTATATGTAATAACAATATAAATTTTTATTATTCATTATTAATTTTATTATATTGTTTTATTCTAATTTGATATATTTTATTACAAGAAAAATAGAAGATATTATATTTTAGAATCTGGTATATTATATTGTAGAATCTGTGTTTTTACATCTGTCAACTTTCCAATAAAGTCTTCGAGAAACATAAGACAGATTTAATTACATTAGGAGTGTTATCATTGTGACATTTCTGACCATCATTGGATCCCTGATTTTAAAAACTTCTATTGCTCTAAACAAAAAGAAATCGAAAAAACGAATTTGGAAGGCATAACATCACTAGGACTGCGGTCCGATTTATGCTCACAACGCTTAAAAATTATATCTCTTTGTTGTTTGTCAAATATTAAACGAAGACAAGTATTATTCATGAGCGTTGTCAGCATGAATCGGACCACTTCGGTCTAGCTTGTTTTACGAGGCAATATTTTTTATTTATCTCATTCTATGTCTTCTTGCATTGTGCATTTGTCATAATACGTTTTGAAAGCAAAAAAGTAAAAGCAGATTCTACATAAATATATAATAAAACACTACATAATATATAATAAAATCGTATTTATTCTTTTTTTTTGACAAAATAATCTTAAATTCACAGTAAAATGAGAAATTAATATTACTATTATACTCACTACTATATTCACTTACTATTCACTCACTATTATATTCACTTACTAAACTTTGAATAATTTAAACTGATCCTTTGGTCATACATTATCAATTTTATTAAATACACAATTAAATATCAAAATACAGACGAGAAATATAATATGCTATATGTAAAATAATAAAAATTTTAAATAATAAATTGCATTGGCGGATCTAGAAATTTGTCAATGTATGGAAAAGGATTATTGGCGCATCGCAAGTAAAATTTGTTATTATTATAAGATTTATGAGAAGTCAACACTAAGGCATATTGAATCGTGATGTCAGAAGCGAGAAATGACAATTAAGTTAATTTTTGTTACATGCCATTGAAAATAAATACAATTTGGATAAAACGAATATAATGAAATTGCTTTAAAACAATTATAATAATGGACGTAAACTAAGTTTATTCCCCTCTGATAGTTAAATAAGCATAAAAAATGACAAAAGGCCCGTGAAGTGCTTTTACTCAATGCACATGCGTAACCTATTTACATTTTCATGTACCTTAATTTTATCTTAAGTGAAATAAGAATAACCTTCGCATCCATTTTAACAATTGTTTTAAAGTAATCCCATCATTTCGATTTATCCAAATTGTCTTTAACTTTAACACAAGAGTTGAAGTTAACAAGTTATTATTTGAAGTTAACAAAAACATGTCATTTTTATAACGTCACGACTTAATGTAAAGAGTATTCAAAAGTTAAAGACAAATATTATAACATATATATATAAAGATAGAATATAAAATTATTATTTAAATTATTACATTAGTATTATTTAAATGCAAAGTTAGGTAATGCTAAGTTAATTAATTTTAACTTCATTTACATTTTTTTCAGTTACATTTTAGACTCTTAACTTTTTAACTTTATATAGTTATATAATATTACCAAGTGTATAAGCTTAAATCCATTGTTTTTTAGTTAGAAAAACACATTTTTTTTTTCCTAGGAAGCAAAAACAAATTCGAAGTACTTGCCCTCGCTAACTATACATTTTTCCCATCTTTCGGGCAATTTGTGTATACCACGCCAAAAAAATTCCTCATCTTTCGAGACAAATCACTCATCAAGCCGTTTTCGGACGTCTTCGTAAGAATCGAAGTGCCGCTCAGTGAGCGCGTGGCCCATCGACGAAAACAGGTGATAGTCAGAAGGTGCCAGGTCTGGTGAATAAGCGGGATGGAGTAGCACTTCCCAGTTGAGTGTCTCCAAGTAATTTTGGACCATTGTTGACGTGTGCGATGGTGCGTTGTAATGGAGGAAAAGCTTGTCATGTCTTTTCCGATAATGCGACCTTTTTTCACGCAGAGCACAGTGCAATTTGATCAGTTGTTGGTGGTAGCGGTGAGCAGTTAACAGTTTCACCAGGTTTTAACAGCTCGTAGTAGATGACACCCTCCTGATCCCATCAAACGCACAGCATCATCTTCCGTCTGAAGCGATTTGGTCTTGAGGAAGATATTGATGATTGGGCGGGATCAACCCAAGATTTCTTGCGTTTAGGATTCTGAAAATAGATCCACTTTTCATCGCCTGTC
>Ga0157364_1005446_pt1 | contig 12954 bp, 9 predicted proteins | sample AttsexASBM2_FD_111476 | JGI IMG/M metagenome (GOLD analysis project Ga0157364, IMG submission 111476) | Fungus gardens microbial communities from leaf cutter ant in Ribeirão Preto, State of São Paulo, Brazil - Atta sexdens ASBM2 | ecosystem: Host-associated > Fungi > Mycelium > Unclassified ... | reverse complement strand
TTTATCTACCTCTTTCCCGATCGCTCTAGATCGGTCTTTGCGTTTACGTGACGTCGCAAAGCAATGTTCGACAAGAGAACCCTCTCGACAAAGAGAGAGACGGTGAATAGGAAAAGAAGACGAAGAGAGGGGGACGATGTAGAGGATACCGGCGTACATGTAAGTGGCAAGGCTTCGTGCATGCCAATCGTAGGCCGTATATCTCCTGGCACTTAGGACGATCGTATCTCGGTCGGGCGGAGGGCGCGCTTGTACAGCAACGAATAGCCAGAACGCGGCTGCCCGTTTGGAACAGGATGTTCGGTTTTATCCCATCCACGGTATCGTATCGTCGGATACAAATTGTGCTTTTAACTCGCGATGATTGACGATCGTGATCGTAAACGTCGACGAGAAAAGCGTGCGCGCGGATTACTTATTCGATCTCCTCTTCGTCATCCTCGTTTGCATTCGAGTACAGCAATCTCTCTGCTCGTTGTCGCGGTAAAAAATCAGAGGCGAATTACAAATTCCAACTTGCCAGAATTTGCGTCGTCTGAATTTGTTCGTCGTCTCGCGCATGTTTTTCGGGCACACCGCTTGAAATGGATTGTGTTTTCTGCACGCCACACGGAAAGCCGTGCCGCGGTTTAACTCAAGGGCTGCAGGGCCAGGCCAAGGACACACGGGCCCTTTAATTAACGATTATAGGCTCTCACGGTCATAATTCAACCCACGAGTCCGGCGTCGTTCATCCTTTCCGTTGCGGACCATGCGGTCGCGCGGGTTCCTTTACCCTTTTGCCCTCATCTTTGACTCATGATTTTCGCGGTGCGGTTACGACTACGGAAAAAACGAACGATCCGTTTCAGTCGGCGATGCACGGACGCGCGGAGTCTTGCGGTTGTCGTCACCGCAAACGGTGTTGGACGGTTAATACGGGTTATCGTACAGGTATACGTAATATCTTCGCTGAGCATTATACTCTGATGCGACACTTGATCAGCATATTTCGAGATAACGCGGATCGTGTTTCTTAACATTGACAAATTGTTATAGCTCAGCGTAATCATATTCACCGAGATTACTAAAATTATCTTCACTCGTTATCAAGTGCCACATTGAGATCTTATTTTAATTTCAGAAAAATCTCTATTGCGAGAAAATCAAGACGGTACATGTAGTTCTCAGTTTTATTTACGATTGCATCGTAAGTTACTACCAACTTGCGTTATCTTTTAAGAAATAAATTATCTCGGAGGATTTAATACACTTTGCGAAACTTGATGCCAGTATTTGCGTCTTGTATTTCTATAATTGTCGGTGCAGTATAATAAATCGCATCGATCGTGACCAGTTCCGGCGATCACCACGTTCCTCGCATTCCCCGAAAGTGCATATCAGTTTTTCAAAAATTATTTCCTGGAATGGAAGTCTTGAGACATTCCACGATCGGAGATCCACTGCCACGCACTTATCCCGCCGACGCGTGTAACCATAATTCCGCCAGTCGTTCAAGGTGAGACACATCACGCTGGAAGTCGTGCATCACTTTCGTATCCTTGACTCAACACCGTGGACCCGCATTTTGTATTGGTGAGAAAGAGCGAGATAAAGAGCAGCCAGTGGAAGTGTGTTTATCGGCCCCGGTATTCCACTCCAGTCAACCTCTAGACGACCCCGACGCGTTATGTATAGAGGACAAAATTAATGTCACGTTGTGGAATCGTTGGGACATATATGCCGTTTACATGCGGCTTTCGCAATTTACGAGAAACATCGCTTTGTAGAAATTTAATTAGCGGCAATACAGTCGAACCGGTTGCTTTGACCGCAAAATATTTTTCAATTCATTCTACGAAATTCTATTAATTAATACATTCTAATTAATATCAGTGATATAAATTATAATGAAGTTTATTTTTTGAAACTGTAACTATCGTCATTAAAGTCATTAAAGTTTGCCTATGTAGCTGTCACTCTATTTGGTCATTTTCGTTTCAAAATATCGATAACGTTTGGTTTCTGTTTCCTGAAATTTATAATTAATTTTTAATCCACGGTTATAATTTTTATATTCGCATGACTTTGCGCTCCTAGCGTTACTTGATAAGTGAAACTGGAAATAGAATATATATTTGTATCCGTGACTTTTATTTTCCATGGTTTATTCTTACGCTCGTGTTGTCACGATGGACCCGCATTTTACGTCCGTAGCAACCGGCATAAGTTTATTGTCCGTAGAACACGTCGTTCGACTCAACGCAGATGACTCAGCGTCACGTATTCGATGTTCAGTGTCATGCTATTGCGAAATATGTTTCTCTTATTCCACCGGTCGCTACGATGAAGCCAATAAATTTAATCCTATTCATTTGAAAAGGATCTTAACCATTTCCGACTCCACCGCCTATTAAGATTTGTGTATTATTAATTCGTTTTCAGACTTTTTTTTTCGTATCTCAAAATTGATAAAAAATTAAATGATTTAAGTTTTTAATTCATTTAGTAATCTTTTGCACTTTACAAAAATAATAATCTCTATTTAATTGCTTATTGATTTTTAAAGTTATATAATAGCAATTCGTGGACGTGGAACAAAAGGAAAAAAAAGTTTTAAAATAATATTCAGCTATTCGATTGTTTGAACTAGACATGTTTTAATTTTACAAAGAAACTTCTACAAGTGAAAGGATTTTAATGTTTAATTACAAGATGACGTAAAGAAGAAATTGTAATTTACAATTTTGCGGCGCAAATTGACGTTCGCCCATTATCATTCGCATGCATACGGTTGTTATTCATCATGTAATGCAGATTTTGCACTTGGCACGACACGCGAAACATTTTTATTCCCCGTATCGGCGTGACTCTCATGAAAATTCAGCGAACCCTTGACCTAACGCCATCATCAGGCTACATCTCGAGTACACCAGCTCACCGCGCCGTGCTGGTTGTATCGTTCCCAGTTGACGACGCACGATTTAACCTTCAGACGGCCCATCGGTGTCTCGATGTATATCAGATGACTACCTCGTTGCTGCTCCGTTGAATCTGCGATGACGGTATCTATGGATAGATGCAAACACCATTGGTGTTCATTCCTTCACGGTCTGATTCCCGTCACGCGGCCTTCCGTCCGCGCGTCGCGTTTTATCTCGCAATTTTAAACGTGTTATACACGCCACTCGAGATGATTATCGGCAAGAACAATAAGTATGTATTCGGGAATGCTTTACTGTTTCCGACAAGAAATTAAAGTAAATTAAAAGAATCTTATTATTGTATATTGACGCAGTCGATGATATAACGGACAATCGTTAGGACTTTGCAAGAGAAAGGGAGATCTTTTTAGAAAGAGATTACAGTAAAAGCTCAATTTGATTTCAGATATTACACGTATATTTGTGCTACATGTGTATTTGTAAGGTGTTATTTGCAACAATCGACTTTTATTTGACGAAATAGCTTGCGAATCTCGTCATACATTATAATACCATTAGCATCGATGAATTCGTGGAAGCGTCTCATTTGCATTTCGAGCCCGCTATATATACACGTATACATCCCACGGACATCTCCATCGACTGGCGTGTCTCGCTGACTATTCAAGGTCAGCGGGGTCCGCCACGTGGCAGTGACACATGCGTCGAGGCTGAATAAAAAAGGCCACCCGAAAAATGGACGAATGCCTCCGTTGAAAGTACGGGTGCGAGGTTGACAAATGATTTCCTTGTACATAGAGTGAGGTGATCTCTATGGATCTTTCACGCGATCAAAGGCTTTTTTTTTTTTATTGAATTATTCTGCAGATCTCGAGGGATAGATATTTCTCACACGAAATAGAAAATAGAGAAATCTTTTAAGGAAAAAGATTTTTCCTTAAAAGTGTCTTAAATAGATTTTATTGAACAAATTTTTTAATTGGAAAAAATTATTATCAGTTTTACTTATTTTTAATTTAAATTCCAATGTCTACATATTTCGAATAAATAATGAAAATCCTTTACTTATTTGCACAAAATGGATATACATTCTCATGCGAAGGGATCGGTTTGTCAATCATAAAATCAATCTCTAGAGTTTGCACGAGTTTCCTGTGTACAATGCACCCCGGCGAGAATTGGCAACGAGTTACAACAGCCACAACGAGTTTTTCGTCGTTATATGCGCCTACCTTTGGATTACGCTATTCGTTTCATAAGCCATTATTCGAGTAACAATGGCCCGTTAAGATAGGCACTGTTTCCTTTGTTGCTCGTCGAAGATAACTACGCGTTACGTAATGGTACAATAATGCTCACATTAATAATCGGGCAACTTGACAGAGTCAAGGCTAAATGATTCCTTCGCTTCGTCGTTCCTGGTCTGATATAAAAATAACATTTTTTGAGCACACATGTGTTTGTCGATGACTAAATACGTTAACCAAAGATACGAAGTTTTTGCGATTAAAGAATGTTGGATGTCTACTACGTTTTAAAACGGGGAATATTAAGTGTGGAATATATTAAAACAGTAAAAAAATTATATTCCTGAATATATTTCATTAAATTAATTAAATTTTATTTCGTAATGTACAAATATTAAATTGTACAAAAATAATAACGTGAATATATCGATTATCTTTTGAATGTTATAAAATATCTCTTTTGGAAAATGTTTATTTTATTAAAATTTAATTTATTGCAATATCTATATAGCATATTTGTCAAAATTCTTTTATATATGTAATAAAAACGTTTTTAATAAAATGTTGTTAGTTTTTAAATTAATATTAAATAATTGAAAACTATATAATTTAATAATTTAACTTAATAATTTAAAAGTAATAAAAATTATTTACTGGAATAATTAGATAGAAGATAAAAATTAAGATTATCGTTTTCGCATTTAATTACTAATTTTCCGATATCTTTGCACATTTATCTAAAATGCAACAACGCATAAAATTCGATGTTCTTCTTCATCAAGTTGCATAGCCTCGAACGCGCGGGATGAATTATTTATGACTTATCGCGGCGTTCTCATGATACGGATTTTTTCATAGCTTCAAAATTAAATTAGCCGTTTTGTGCTTTGACGACGATGCCTCGATCTAAATATAAATTGAACGGAATCGGATGAGAGCACGCGGTGTGAATGCTCATGCTCGACGGCTCGTTTAAATAACGATCGCATCTCCGCGAGATAATTAAGATCGACGCGAGATGAGAGACAGTTCCCACGCTATGCTCGCTACGCCTCGTCTTTCGCTTCTTAGAGATCTAAAATCTTGAAGATTACTGATAAAGCGATGCAGATCTTCTGCGGGTTGAAAGAACGGATGAGACATCTTTCAATGTCAAATACCGATCAGCTATTAACCTGAAGGTAATGAGAACTGCCGCATTGTAATGGTGAATAAACCGGCAGCCAGTCCGGTAAAATATGTCCGGCGAGATCATCTCGTGGTCGTCGTTGTCTTTATCGTTCTCTTTTTGGTCAAGACGGAATTAATTGAAACAATCTTCTCGCGCGCGATCGGAAAGATCGTTCGCGGTTTCAAAAATGGCCCTGCCAGCACATGTCGTCGTCGTCGTCGTCGTCGTCGTCGTCGTCGTCGTCGTCGTCGTCGTCGTCGTCGTCGTCGTCGTCGTCGTCGTCGTTGGATTATCCGCAACATATTTTCGTCATCGACCGCGCGAAATTGCATCCCCGCGCGAGCCGTGATTAATTATCGCGTGCATGCCGTTGATTGAAATACTTATAGCTGTCCCGACGGTGTAATATAAACCTGCCGCCCGTCGTCCCGCGTCGCGACGCGTCACGATAGCCACGATGCGGCGCAACATTTTTCATCCTGGAATGTTAATCACATTTTTTGAACGTTAATGCCTTTTCGCTGAAAAATCTATCCCTTTTTCTTTCTTCGAGCCTGTGCTCATTTCTGATATTATATATGAATCTAAAATTTTCTCAATCGTAAAAAGATTTATACTATAAAATTACATACTCTCTAAAGTTTTAGAGTGAGATCTCATTCTTAAAGTTAAATTAATCAGACTTGATTTTACATTATATTTATTAATTATATTTATCATAATCAATATCTACTCTAAATAAGAGTGAAAGAGTGAGAGTCACTCTAAAAAAAATAGATATTGATTATGATAAATATAATTAATAAATATAATATAAAATCAATCTGATTAATAGACACTGCAAATGACATTCTAAGGTTAATGTAACAGGCAACGTGCAAGGAAAGTTTGTAGGCGGGTTTACTTTCAGTATTTGATATCGATTAAATGCAACGTTGTCACACGAATTAGGGAAACAGCGACGTGATCTTTATTTTATGGAAACCGCGGTTGCACGTGATATTGCGGAATACATATGTGTATATATATATATATATATATATATATATATAGTTGTAGAAAACTATTTTTGTCATGCGTTGCTTGATCCTACTGAGATTACGTCCATGTAGTCAGAACAGCTCATTATCGCCCACAACAGCTGTCATACAACTGTAGCTTCTTATTGTTGGATGTATGTAGTTAGTTTAACATTTGCCCTGGTGTCGCTGTCGGTTTCTCTCTGATCATGATAGCAATCCACAACAAATTCCACGCTAATTTATGAATCTTTTTTTTTCTTTAAACACTGTATCATATTTCGATATCGTGTTTCGCATTTTATCTTGATAAAAAAAAAGCGTCGATTCGAGAGAATGAGAGCTGTTTTCCTCGAGCGGTACTTTATTTTCGTCTTCTTTCAATTTTAAAGAATTTTACGGCCTGCACGCGAAAGAGATTATGAATATTCGATCTTCTCGAAAGAATAACCGTAAGCGCGGGTCGGGTTTAGTGCTGTTTACGATTATAGATGCTGGAACGATCAGTATCGGTGCTACCGGCATTTATACGCCAAGCGTGAACCCACGATAATAATCGGAGCGATATCTTTATGGCGATAAGGCAGGAGGAGAGAGTGAAGGAAGGAAAAAAAATAAGAGAGCACACGATTGTAACGCATAAAAGCGGATAACGCGCCGCAGGACACGCATGTCGGCGTGGAATCTTGGCAGTATCTTTTCCGAGCCATTGCCCGTCGCACGCGTGCTTGTACACCGGTTTGCGAGATACATCACGCGTTAATTAAGTTCTTATCGAAATAATTATCGCTCTTTTGATCTATCTCGATACGTGCACCATTCGTTTTTTTTACGATGGAGATCTTTGAGAACGCATGACGGAATGAAAAGCGCGTCAAAAATCAATTGCGCGAGAAACGAAAAAAAAAAAAAACTGGGGACGATAATTTTTATTATTGTTGTTATACGAAATTGAGAGCATTTTTTCTAATTCATTACTATATTATTATCGTGTTTCCAAATTATTCCTTAAAATCCAATTTTCGGGATTGCTATTGCGAAATTGTCACAGCGCGGCAAATCAAAAGATAGTATTCTGAACATGTAAACAATGATTCGGTATTTAGACGTCGGTTTAGATTGATTTGGGGGAGAGGGGGGTGAGGAGTTTGATTTCGCGCTCGAAACTAGACAGAACTGGTCGATACGATCGGCGCCCTACGACGAGAGGAGAAAGATCGCACAGGGCACCGCGGAGGTACAAATCCTAGCCACGACACAGCATTCCATCTCAATCAGAGAGAGTATGAATAACAGGCCGCAGCAGTGTGGGCTGTGATCCAAGAACGCAACTCCCGAGAGCGGATGTACACGCACGTACTGTTGCACGCGATTCATACGCGATTTATACAGTCAACTTCGTTTTCCTTAATGTTATTTATCTGCAAAATCCTCTGACAGATGACGTAGCTTTACTCCATCCATCGACGAAACGGGGAGAAGATGTAATTATTCTTGAAAAACTGAAAGCGATTTGAATACAATGAAGTATATATTTGTCACACAGCCTGTCATTCCGGTATCTACTTAATAATCGAAGTGCAACAACCCAACAACCAACAAGGGGTGAAGGGTAGCCTGGTGGGATCTTCCATCCTTTAAGTGTTAAGACAACACGCTCGAAGCCATACTTCAAACGATCCTTTGTATATACGTTATTTCCATCTACCTCCACCTCAAACATCGCGCGCAGCATGTTAAGTCAACAAAAGCATTATACCCCGCGACGAGATCATAATAAATCCTTTTATTATAATGAATAGATCTATCTTCTTTAAGTATACACGCACGATGCACGCGCAAGCATATTTACTTTAATCTTTAGATATTCATCGAATATCTTTTTCCGTCTCTCCCAACGTATCGCTTATCTTCGCTCCCTCAATTAATTAACGGCTTCTAACGTAACTCCATATCTATAGATATTATGTATATTTCCTTGGTCTACCGCCGCGAACAAGTTTGCCAATCTCGTTCACTTCCGTCTCCGTATTCTCGAATTAAGTACACGCGCCATTTCCTTCGCGCGTTATTTCCTCTGCTTTATCATCGTCGCGTTTGACCATGCTATTTACAAGTCGATTAGCATATTTATCATCTTTTAATTTATTAATTGTGTAATTTGTCAAGTTAATCAAGTCCAGTCTTCTTTGATATTAACGATGATTTATTGAACAATAAATTTGTATTCAGGCTTTTATTATTATACATACAGATAATGATGTCTTAATTGATTATTATTTGATTTTACATAGAATTTTTATTCTTTCGCGCAATATTATATTATTTTACAAAAGATTAAATGCGCTAGTAAGATTATTGAGCAAGAAGAAGTTGAGAAAGGAGAATCGATTTCCCTGCCGTTAACTCGCCTTCGATCCAGCCTTTTTCTCTGGTCACTCGCTCTTTGTCTCTCGCAGAACGACTCGCGTCATTACGAGAGCGGTCTCTCCTTTATACAACGAATTACCGGAGATTTATGCCTGCTTCGTGTCCCGACTCGCGTATAACCGGCCAGCCAATTATTTTCAATTACCCTAGCCGCGCGCGTACAGCTCATAATTTCCTAGCTCTCCATTTTCGGCTCGGCCCAGTCGAGACGCCGAAGAGCAAAGTCGCGTCGGTTGATTCCTCGTTTCACGTGGACCACGATAATTAACGTTGTCGTCGCTCCCATACCCTTTTAAACCCTGTCGTCAACGCGAACGGGGAACGAATATTTATTATCCATTCTCCTCGTGTGCGAAGGGAATTATTCGTGAAAAGAATAAGCAGACACGTTTCTTAATTCTCTTTATTTAAGCATCTATTTTAAACGATGCCCTTCGTCGAATTTAATGCTTGCCGCGAGGTTTACGATCGTCTATGAGTCACGCATTACTTTCGATACACGCACGCGGTGCCGAATGGGAATCTGAAAACAACACTTTGCCGTCTTTGAGGTTTAACTCAGCTCAGTGTGCTTGTAATATCCGATGCGCGTTGACAATTTTAGGGGACGTTTGTTGTCGCCTTGCACGACTCGCATTAGTGGCATTAACGAGCGCTCCTTCGCATAGATGACGACAGACGGGAACTTAGTGCCGCGCGACGTGGTCCGTCGCCACTAATTGGTTATGCATCGCCGGAAATTGTAAAGTCGGGGTAAAGTCGACGCTACCTATCCCTATCCTGCTAACAGTGATGACATTCCGCCAGAATCTGAGAGTACGTTCCATCGATATACCTGTTAGTTAGAAGAGCCGCTTTTTGAAAAGTCCCATCGCTAAGTGGTTTGACTCGGGTTGCCTGCTATACAAGCTTACGCTTACAAGTTAACGCTTTCTCTCCCGATGCCGCACAGATAGAGATCTTTTTTCGATTCAAGGACAACCAAACGGATACGAAGGGGAAGCGAAACAAGAAGTGAAGAATACACATCGTCACTTTGTGATGTGAATATTGTAGGTGTATTTCGATAGGTATTTGATGAAACAACATAATTTAATTCTTAAACGCCATTTCGATATTTTTTTTTCCAATGCACTTTTAATATATTTTTTCCTTGCTTGTAACTTTTCAATTAATAAAAACATACATTTGCTTGTACCGTTATATTCTTTAATGTTTGGCGTTTCGATTAAAAAACTGATTTATAATATGTTCCTTTTTATGAAAGGCGGTTCCAGTTAAGGGTTCCAGTTAATAAAATTTAATTTTTAAAGTTTGAATATAAGACTCAGATGTCATTTACGATAATTGTCGGGACTCTATAATATTTTCGCACGCTTTTTAACTGAATGTTATCTTCCTTTCAGCAGCATGTGTTGTTTATTGGCTGAGATGGTGCTCATTGTTAAGCATGAATAATATAATTTCATCGATGCCCACGCTGTCGTCCTTCAGAAATATGCGTTAGCAGTTAGAGCAATGATCGAAGGTTACTTTACGAACCTCCACTCCCACGCGACTGACGTCGTTGAAATGAAACTTCGACTAGAGAGACTGGCTCTCCACCTCTCCACGAAAACCTATTCCTTTTTTTACTCAAAGTTATTCACAGAACGCTTTCATTTTACGAAACCGCGGCTTATCAGTTCTACTACTTCATGCTTTAATAACGTGCCACTCGCGCGTCGTAAAACTCCTTTGCCGCACGCGTATAAAAGCGCGTGTTCTGGCATACTCAACCGCTTAAAGAAATCTTTCCTGCGTTACTTCGAGCGTGTTCTAATTGTTATTCCAATGCGGTAGCGGTTTTAGATAGCGCATGTTACGGGCGGTGTGCATGGTCGGTTTTACGACGATTTTACACGACGCTCCGTCGTCGTCTCCCATTTGAGATTCTTTCGTCGAAGCAACGCGGTAGTAGCGGCGTATACGTCGCGAGTAAGTAACGTTTTGTTACAAACGTACGGTACGCCGACATTTATTCTCCTCTTATCATTGGCAACTCCATAAACTGGCCATGTAATATCCTACAAAATAAATTTTTCTTGCTGCTCTTACTGCTCTTGTCTCGCTCTCCTTCTTCGTTTTATATCTATTCACTGAGAAAAATGTCTGGTTGGATTAATTGGAATTCTGATTGAAAATGGAATCAAAATTTTCTAGTTAAATCTACTAAGATTCTAATTGAGATAATCGGAATTCTGATTGATATAATCAGACTCTTCTGGTTCGTTTTAACCATTTTTCTTAGATCTAGTTCCATAACTCACAGTTAACGCTTGACTGAGATTCAACTTGTTTCTCATCTCTTTCCAATTTTAGAATCTCTGGGCCTTAGTGTTTTACATTCCGTAAAAAATAATCGATGCCGTATCTTACCGCGGCGTGTGTCTTAGTTCACGTAGTCGTTACCTCGGCAACGTTTCTCGCCGGATTAGCGTGCCTGTTTTTCATTGCCAATGCTAAGGAGACATCCATTGTCAGTAACACAGTTTTCTTGGTGCTGCCCACACGCCGCCTGAACGCCGTAGCTCTCGGAGATATTCGAAGGTTGCTTTATGGAACTGAAACAAGCGTGACTCCCACGCGCGCCAACGAGCGAGCGAGTCTGTACATGATGTACCAGATGATACTGACGCCGGTAATACCTACGTCTATCCATCCACGTTCGGTCGCCAGTATATCTTCCCATTAGTCTCTGCCCACGCCAGGCAACTTCGTGGCACGTGGGTCGTTGACTTTGACTGACTCTTTATGTTGTCTCTTTTCTTCTTTCTATTCCTCTCTTTCTTTCGGTCGTTTCTCTGGCGACGAGCTTGCGTAGAAACTTATCGATGTCGAGTTCTCTCTCTCTCTCTCTCTCTCTCTCTTTCTCAGCATTAATTACATACGTATGAGCTCGTTCGAATAGCTATTTCAAAGTCGCATCCCGTCGGCGCTGTAAAGTGTCAGAGCGAAGCTGTAAAACGTGTAAACCATAGTAATTTATGCACAGAATTTAACGCGAGCAAAATTGCACAGATCATTTTCGGACAAGATCACCGGAGGAGAAGCTAATTGATCGTGGCGAGAGGGCCTCACTGTCGTCTCGTCGTTGCTTTAATCATCGATACGAACTAGATCGAACGATCAGAATGGAATTCGTTTAATTACAGCGACAGATGCGATCTGTCGTTCTGGGAATCGAGTGAACGGTGCAAACCGGTATCGTTATGGTAATTGCGAGAATATCTATCATCGATCGAATCGACAAGTTCACAGCGATTGCAATATCTATTCGTGAAAAACGATATCTACGTATCATCGAATTTGATTGCTCGTGTCCATGACTATGGAATTTTCACTAGTAAACAAATTGGTTTTCTTTAATTTTTTTTTATTCAGGATTTCCCTCATCGATTTGAAATTCCATGTTTGTCATAACAGACACCTTTTACAATTATTCGTCATGGGTGGTTTGATACTTAATATTCGAGCTCGAAGTTAGACTTGCGTGACTCGGCGGCAGCCGGTGTGTTTTTATGAAAAACGAACGAGAGCCCTATTCTCTCGCGTGCGTTGTCACGTGCAGTTTTTCTTCAGGACGTGTTACTCGCGCGAATCGGGTGATTACGTTCTACGCTCGGCGAAGAGCGCAATTTGTTCATTGCCTTGAGGACGGGGCCATCCCCGCGTACGTGAAGCGATTTTTTTTTTCCTCTTTTACCCGGGCGCTGCGTGTCCGTTGTTGGCTGGGCAACAACGTTGTAAAGGTTGCCGTGACACCGAAAACCACTAAATGCCGCTTAAGTCATCGGATGTTACAAGAGGCGACGGCGAAATACCACCACGGAGGACCACCGGCTGTAATTGCACGGCATTCCTCTCCTCGGGAACGACGCGATGTGCACCGTCATTATATCACGCAGGGGGATGTGCCCCTCGCCCTTGTGCGATTCGCCCTTGCAGCGCCTCCTGCTACTTTTTTCGTCAGTTTTGCAATCGGCCCTCCTCGTGCTCATGTACGCTCTTTCGCGCCATTATTGAGGTGAACGCACCAAGAGATGTTGCAGCAGCAACATTCTTCAGAATGGCACCGAGCGACACGTACATATATCGATTGCGAGATGTATATAGATGCTCAC
>Ga0157364_1005445_pt1 | contig 12957 bp, 2 predicted proteins | sample AttsexASBM2_FD_111476 | JGI IMG/M metagenome (GOLD analysis project Ga0157364, IMG submission 111476) | Fungus gardens microbial communities from leaf cutter ant in Ribeirão Preto, State of São Paulo, Brazil - Atta sexdens ASBM2 | ecosystem: Host-associated > Fungi > Mycelium > Unclassified ... | reverse complement strand
CAAATGAATAAAAATGCATTCAGGATTGAAAAGCATTCATTTTAACATTTGTGAATCAATATTTCTGAAAATCTGAATCCATTTCAATTCATTTCAATCCATTCTCGTTTGCTGGATAGTATTCTGATTGGTCGATTTTATATCAAAAACAAAAAACAATTGGAAAATTACAGCTTTATTATCGGTTTCTGATTAGCAATATTTGTTTCATATACAAGTTTTAAGCCTGTTCTACAATGTGCTTTTTATTTCCTGTTTCTTGCCTTTTGTTATTTTTTACATTTTTGCTTCTTATCCGGTTTTTTGTTTATATCGCCCGAGATAAAAATTAATAAGAAATACATAGATACTTCGAAAGAAACAAGAAATACATAGCAAAAAATATAATTGTTAATAAAATGGTTGTAAAAGAGAAAAAAAGCAAAAGACAAAAAACAAGAAACAGGAAATAAAAGAGCACATTGTCAAATAAGCTTTATACTTTATACATATAAAACAAGTGAGTTGTCTTGAGTTAGATTAACTGAAGGATTATATGAACAAAAAATGTTGTTTTCTTAGAATTAAGCTTGGATATTTAACATAAAAGATTAGTTAAAAAATTTGTACGTGTGCGGTGCGCGCGATATTGACGTAATAGTGTCAAACTTAGTCAATGACACATAAATCATATGTAAAGTCCTGAATCGGTAATACAGACGACGGTTTTAAGATCCCCTTAATAATATTTCATCGATACAATAATCAATTTCTAGATGGCGTTAGTAACGGTGGTGCAAAAGTAATACATGGGAGTTTGCCTCCCCTGTTTTGCGCAATGATTAGGCGTTCCTCGGCATTTCTCGGCGCGCACGACGCGGCGGGCCGATACATTGTCAAGATGGAAGGCGCACGGGACTAACCCTCTCGCCTCTCGGCAGTATGGATTTCGCCGCGTGATTCGGTGCACGGTGCCGCAACGAGATTCCTGTCTTTTCCGGCCGCGCCGCGGTAGAGCGATAGAAGAGGGGCGGTACGGCGGTACGGCTGACCGGTCGACCGTCGACCGTGAGGTCCGAAGGCAAATGGTGTCGCGTCACGAGAGCGCGATCGTACGGTGTGATCGAACGCGGTAATGAGAGAGCTGTCACGGTGCAACGGCGCGGCAACGGAGCGAATCCTCCACAATGGTGGATAACAGTTGCATTATCGAGGGGAATGTCAAGTTTCGCGACGGCAAGAAGGTAAGTCTTCCGCATTCCATGTTTTCTATTCAATTAATCCTCCTTCCCTTATTCCGCGCGCTGATCGTGCTCCATTTTTTTTTCTCCTCCCCCGACTCGTGACAATCGTGCGAATGCGTCCCCCGCATGAATTCGTTTGTGGTCCGCAACGTCCCCGACGCCTCTGGACGCCCCGCGCAGGGTGAAACGCATTGCGGAGGGGTAGGAGGGCTTTTCACCCTCTCGCATGCGAATTCGGGAAACGTGCGCCGGACGCGCGATGCTTATCGACGAGTCACCTGTGTGCACAACTTGCCTGGCGCACGATAAAAATTATGTAACGATTACGGGGGCAGTTTGCATATCGTGCGTATGTGTACTTTACGCGACGCGGACCTATGTTAAGTTTCCGCGTTATACAGGCTGCTCCAGATAAGATTTGCAACGTTTGCGGACTGGAACTGCCGTGCTTAATTTTTGATATTATTAATTAACATTTTGAATATAGTAATTATTTAATGTATTTCTTACTGTGCATGGTTTATTTATAAAAATAAAAAGATGAACATTTTGTCGATTTATTTTATTCACATTTATTCATTTTTGTTATACAAATTGAATAGATAATTGTTATTAGGTATAGGTGTTAAATCTATTAGTTAAATGTTGGATCTATTAATACAAAAATAAAAAAAAAGTTTTAATAAAAAATATAATAATTTTTTATGATTTTATTTTTCATAATTTTTCTGTCATTGCAAAATCTTCAAAAATATTAAGTTTACTAAATTTGTTGATTTAGTAAAGACGTTTTGTTGGAATGATATGATTAAGTAAAGAATTGTTATTAAGTGTAGCTATTCAATCTATTAGTTAGATATTATATTTATTAAAATTAACGAAAATTTAAAAAATATTATGACGAAAATAATAAATTTTTGTGATTTTTCATAATTTCTATCTTTCATAATTTTTTCATAATTTTTCTGTCACTGTAAATTCAAAAATATTAAGTTTGTTAAATTTATTGATTTAAGGATGTTCTATAAGAATGATATGTAATTCTTGAGACGTGTTATTCTAAACATTATCAGTGTAAATATGCCTATCATGTCTGTTATCAGAGACTTTTATACTGGCAGTAAGATTTTATTGTTAATACGTATTTGATAAAATTTTTTAAGAATTATATTTCTATCTTTTCTACGAAAAAAACTTTAGTTAAATATTTTGTGTAATATATTATGTAAATATGTATATTTAAATATTTTTTGTTTTTTATTTTTTATTTTTACTTATTAAATTATTTATTAAAGTATTAATCGTTGCTGTTATTTATGTTTCTGTTCTGCAACATTTTTTTAAGATATTTGGTTTAAAGTATATCTGAAATGACTTTTGAAAAAGAAATTGTTTAAGAATAGGGCTGTAGGGAGTAGCTAATCCGAGTCTATAAAAAGCTTATTCTCGTTTGCTAATAAGAGGGTGATACAACAAGATACTTGAGAATATAGAAGCCTCTTCTACTTTGATCATGAATGCACTATGTGAAAAAGTTTATTTTCGTGAATTTCATACAATTTCGTGTAATTTTTATCATATCTGTGCTTGATAAAAATTACAAAATGCAAAATAATATGTTTATAGATTGAAAAGAAAAAATTTTCTATTATAAAGTTTAATATTATAAATATAATAGAATCAAATTAAATATATAGTTAAAGTTGAAATTATTATTTGAAAATGTAATATATTTAAATTATAATATATTTTCATCTCATTTTTTATTTTAAATAAATAAAAATAAATAAATAAATAATAAATTATATTATTATTTAAATTATATTATTATTTAAAAACAGATTTATCTTCTTTTATGATTATTATATTTGAAATTTATTACCAAATTTATTACCAAATTACTCATTATTGCATTATATAAATGTAGAAATGACTAAACATATTGTATACAATAAAACAAACATTTAATTTTTTTTTAAATAAAATCCTAAATTTATATTTATAGGGTTTTTGAACATATTTATTGCAGCTTTTGTATTTTTATAATTACTTATATAATTAATTTAATACATGCGATAAAAAAAGGAATCAGAATTATATTTAAAAATATGTATAATTATTTTGAAATATAATATTTTGTATTATATATAATTGTGTGAACAATGTAATTTATTTTACAGTGGAAGTCAAGATGGTGCGTTATGCGGAAATTATCGCCAGTAGCAGGTAAAGTCTCACGTTTGTTTTTAAACAACGCGATTGCTAACAATAGTCTTATTGTTTTATCGTTCATTTACCTTAAACGAGTTAATAATAATGTGTTTAATTAATGAGACTTTGATAAGATTGCGTTAATAGTATGCATATGCAGATTTATGTTGCATTATGGTTGCATTACATTGTGAGTGAAAGAAGGGAAATGAAGAGAGCAATAAGATAATAAACAGGAAACATTATACTCTCCTAAAACGTTTTTACGTTTTGCTTCTACTATCATGTTGATACGAGCAGTATCGCAATTTGCATAATAGACCCCCTCTTATCTTTGCTATGTTGTCTACTTGGCAAACTGTGCAGAATGGATTATACTTGTTTTTACACGATGTTCTTTGTTTTGGTTTTATGGTCGAGGAAATTTTTGAATTTACTGCAGAATAAATATCGTTTTGGCTCGTTATAAGTTAACGTGTTTATAAAAGTGAATTATAACAGAATACTGTCATCCATTTTTTTCAGATAAACAAAATTGATTTAAAATTCATGCAATAAAATTATATTAATTGATTCCGTTTTATATGATATAGTAACACAACGTTGCGAATATACATATATTTATAATAAAACATATCACATTTTATAACAAAGTCTGGTTTCGTATAATTAAACTGATTAATTAACAGTTTCAATTTAAAATATTGTTGGCATAATGGTTCCATCTGTTTGTAAAATTAACTCTGTAGCAGCTAGATGACCGATTTTTGTATTTCGTTACAAAATTGGTGAAATTTGTCATCAAAAAATTAATTAGTTCCACTTTTCATTCCCTATGAAGGACCCTTCCTGCTTGTTATCAGTACAAAGGACCCCACCTTTGGACCTTCCTAGGGTGACAGCTGGCACATCTGTTGCTGCCTAAAGCAACAAAAAAGTTTCCAAGAACGGCTTTGCTCCTGGCAATAACCATTAATACATGATCCCTATGTAACTTGAGGGTATTTTTGAACTAAGAATTCAAGCACTTCATAAATTTTCCTTAGGCTGGACTTAACGAGGAAAACGTAAACATATGACGAAATTTATTTCGAGATATGTATCGTTAAATGTTTCTGTAAATGGGAATGCGTTTTTTATATCTTTAATATTTAATACCAGGAAATAATATTGATTTTTTAAAACGTTGAATTTATATATAATAATAAATATCAAACATTAGTTGTTTCATATGTATGTTTCGTATATACACATTTCACATGAGAAAATTTTTGTGTAATTTAAGAAAAGGAATGAACAAAAGAAATTTTATGCAACATTAAAATAGATGCAAAGTAAATGAATATTCTTTTTTTTATTAACAGATTGCTTGCATTTGCAACTTTATGGGGATAGTAAGGATCGTTACAAGCAAGGTCAAACAAAAGCGTCCCTAAGCTTGCAACACTTTTTGGGAGTGGAGAGTGGTTTCACACTTGACAAAGAATCCAATACGATTGCTATAATTTGCCAAGACGTGACAGTCGTTCTCGCATTTGATACGCGAGAGCGATTGATACAGTGGCAAGTTAAGATCTCGAATAATTTAGGTGAAGGTAAGCTATCGCGAAAGAAAGATAGCGAAAAGCATTATATATATTATAAAATACGCAGAATACTATGCAAAATTCTGAGCTAAAAATTATTATCTTATATATTTAATTAGTCAATTTTTCTCGATAGATCAGCAATTCTTGATACTCATCTCCTCGGTACCATCAAAAGCGAAATTCACTAATGGGCCAGCGCATTTGCATATTCAGGACCGTCGTTTCTGCATCACCATCGGCGTGCCTCCTCGACTCGTCGGTATCTGGGAAATTGCGCATCTCCGACGATACGGTGTAGTCGAAGGCAGATTTTGTTTCGAGGGTGGTTCGAGATGCGGTCGGGGGGAGGGACTGCACGTTCTAATAACCGATCAAGGGGACGATATAGTCAGGACGTTGCATTTGGCAGCCGAGGGAAAGCTTACTACGAAGAAGCGATCGCCGCTTGGTAGAGAACTGTCGACGCAAGACAGCCCAGGGCGACGCCAGTGTTCTCGCGCCGAGACTAGAGCCAGCGATTTCTTCTCTTCGGTCGTATACTCAACGTCAACATATGAGGAACCCTGCGACAGCTGCAAGAATGAGAACTCGCCGTATTGGTCATCCGCGGAGAGTAGACAGCAGACGGAGCTTGACGGCGATTACAGCTGCAGAGACACGATGTCCATTTCAGAGTTACCTGATCAGCAGCCTGGTGGCGAGTGGCGTAGTTGTTCGCTCACTCGTCAAGGTGCAACGGGCCTCGAGAGATGCGCAAGTTGCATCAGTAAACTCGGTACTGTTTCGAAATCATCAACCTTAATCACCACGGCTACTATAAGCGGCATAAGTAGTCCCGCTGCGAGCACGTTGAACAATTTATGTCACTTACAACCCCGTACTTTCGACCGGCTTTCTTTGTCCTCCTACAGCAGCAGTAGTCATGAGAGCGATTATTCTAGCTCGCAACAAATCGAGTGCCAGTGTGGGCAGTCGAAAACCGCCCAGTCTCAGACGGCACAAACGACGACGACGGCTCATCAAATGTCACCGAGCCCGAGCATGTTACCGCCGAGACCGCCGAAACCGTCCCAACCATCTTCACTGCCAACTAGCCAGTCCGTCATTGCCAAGAAACCTAAAAAACCACCAATGCCACTGCCTACCGAACAGCAAATCTGTGTGCACGCTCGAAAACAACCAACTCTGCAGACTCAGCAACAATCCCTACAACCTCAACAACAGTCCCAACAACCCGTAGCACGCGGTACTGCGGGACCTTACGAGAACTATGACATTCCGAAAACGATTCTGGGACATCATATGCTATTGGAGCAAGGTCCGCAACCGGAACAGTATTACGATACACCAAGGAAAATAAAAGAATGTCTCACATTGCCGAAAACTTATCCTAATTACGACACACCTCAGGTGCCGCAGGCTGTGGTCCTGCAAGGATGTGGATGTCCTGCGAAACTCACAGTACAGTCACCTAGATCTTCGGGATGTCCTTGTCACAATGTTATGAGCTGGGCCGGCTTTGTTCTACCTTACTGCCGACGCGGTGCGGGAATTGAACCTACCGGTGTCACGGTTCATCCCGTAAAGCTTTCAGGTGAGGGCAAAATGCCAGTGGTAAATGCCAGTGGAGAAGTTGCCATTTATGCAACAGCCAAAAGAGTAAATAAAAATGATTCAACTGACGAGAAAGCTACGGAGAACTGCGGCTGTGCCGCGGAAAATAAATCGAACAATTACGAAAACGTTGAACCGGTAATAGACACGCAACCGGAAGCAAAGCAAGCGAATTATGTGAATATTGATTTTACTCAATCACTAGAACATTACGAGAATAGCAAGGATGTTTTAACGAAGAGTAGTATCTCGCAGGAAGAGATTGAGAAATTCGCGAATCAATTGAAAGAACCAGCACCCGAAGCGCCGAGTGACAATGCTTCGAAGATTTGTGAGAAATGCGGTCACGCGAAGGAAAAGGAAAACGATTATCTGGTCATGGATCCGGACAAACAAACTCCGAAGAAATCATTCCCCGCTTATTTACCGATGCAACCGGCTCACAACGCTTGTTCAAAGGAGATTTTGTCAAGACTTTGCAGTGGTATTAAGAGTTCCAGCAATCCGACATTATCGGGATCCACATTGCTCGAGGTGAATAAGAAACGTTCTGACTCGGAGTATCGGGTGCCAGGATCGGCAATGTTATCCAGCCCGTACCTTAGGCGTCGTTTTCTGGACGTAGGTAATATTGAGTCCGGTGGTAGCATAGGTATACTTCTCAGGAAACGATCTTATTCTGCGGAATCCGCACATTACTTGGACGACGAGAGCCACACTTTTCCGTCCACGCTTACCATCCACAAGTGCTCGAGCGAAACGGATAAGAATTCTTTGATAACCGGCGAGTCGCATAACTCATGCAACTCTGAAAGCAAGATCAGTAGTAATCACGACAGTGGGCAGATATTGACAGTTGCGTCTCAGCCGTCGTTCATTAAGATCCGACGCTCATCGTCCGTACCATCCAAAACCGGGCATAATAGAGATTCCTCGAGCAGCAACGATTCTGGCGTCTCTACCGGTTCTCTGAGTCACCGAACAGCAGAGTTTGTGGAGTTTGAGTTATCATTGGCGGCACCCGCCGCCTCGGCAGTAAAGCAGAATATGTTATCTATCTGCAGCAAAAGCCCACCACCCACATGCTATCACAGCAGCTTGCCGAGGAAGTCTAAATCCAGCGATCCTCTCCGTGAAATTTCCTTTCAGTTCCAGAAGATCAAGATACCAACGAAATCTTCATCCGCGGAGGCCGATATACCCACGTGTTTACCGAAGACCACGAAGGGCTTCAACAGCCCCGGTGAAGTTTCTAATGCACCTTATATCGACTCACGAAGTACTAGCAGCGGTACCTCCGACATGTCAGATTACATCGAAACTTTGTCGTTGTCTTCACACTCTTCGTCCGATACGCCTGACAGCCTTAGGTAGGTTCTTATATATAACTGCAAAAGTTGCAAAAGTTTTATTGTCTTAACTTCTTAATTTATATACAACTCCATTAAAATACATAAAGTTATATAGAATGTTTTATAATTTCTGAAATATACAGAGTGCCCGATAATTATTGACGAAGCTGCAAATAGAGCAGACCAAAGACTGAAGAAAAAAGATATTTTGTGATTTTTGCAATAATTAATGAGAAATTAATTTATAAAAATTTGCTATTCAGCTTGCATTCGCGCGATAAGAGATAGTTCAACGTTTACGATTGCTAAACTTGGGAGGAGCAATTTGTAAGTAATAATGTGCCGCTCGCCTTGATTTTAATAAAGCGCTTCTCTTACTGCAACTTGCCGAGAAATTGGATGCTATAATTGATTAGCGGATATCTATATAAATATCTATAAAAATTAATTTCTCATTAATTATTGCGAAAATCGCAGACTTCTATTTAATTTTCGCTCTTATCTGCATATAAGAAACTTTGTCAATAATTACACTTTGTATATTATTCTGAAATATATAATAAATTTTTGAATTTTATTTTCTATAAATTCTTTTTCGTATATAAATTTTATTGATTTAGTTTTCAAAGTGAAAAACTTATTTATTTTAAAACTTTATTTTTTGTGACTGTGTAACTAAACAAAACAATCATGTATATATAGATTAGGAGGCAGAACAGTAGCAACGACTCTTCGACCTCGTAGCGGAAAGGAGTACTATAAGATTGATCGAAGTATCTTGGTGGAACAAGGACGGATTCTCACAACGGCATCTGCTAATTATGCAAATATCACTCCAGTGTTAGAAAAGAGCGAGTCGCCATCACCTGGTTATATGAGTAGTTCACCCTTTGAGCAACCACAACCTACTCGTGAGCATTTTCTATTCCCCGAAGTAAGTATATAAGAAAATAGATTATGTCTAAATTAATCTAGATGTATGACATCAAATTCTGACAATAGTTTAAATATCTTGACATGGAAGAAACAATTAATGATTAGAAATGTTATTTGTCTTACTCAGTAGTTTTTGGTGTATATTAATATCATATTTTTCTTTTTGCAGGAAGCTTGAATAATATTGTTTGGGAAAGAGAATTAAAAACTTCAAGTTCCTAGGAATTCCAAACAAAATGAGTAAGAATATTCACGGTAGAAATTATAATTGGGGCATTGTGACTATTTACACTATACGCGGATATCTGGGGTTACTTACAAGCACACTTTCGAAATCATTAGATATATACCAATATATACGTAGTATAGTATGCCAAATAATCAAAAATTTATAATTCTTAAGAACACGAGAGCGCTCTTTAATCAGATTTGGACGTTCGTTTCATTGATGTTTTTGTAAAGTCTTCCTCTAAAGAGCACAATCATAATCTTAAAAAATATAAAAAAAAGAAACATCAATCTACAAAAATCTAGGTACTAGCGTATAGTTGAAATAACGTCAGTAATCAAACACTTCCTACAACGACTCAAACAATTTCTAAAATATGCTCAATAAGAAACTAATAGTTTGTATAGTAAGAATCCTGCCCTAGAGTAAAAAGATATGCATCTTATACTTTATATGGGTATACTTTATATATCGTTTTTTAAATACTTTCTTATTTTGTATGAGTATTTCTATATAGACTATTGTACAGTCATCTTTGAAAAAATTGAGATTAATAACTCTTAGAATTTCAAATCAGAATTCTTAAAATTTTATGCATCATTAAATTAAGGTGTTTAGATCGTATCCCTTTTCGATTCTACAATTTGAAAAAACATTGAACGCTAGTTTATATCTCTTTTTAAACTTCAGGAATTCAAATTGGAGGCGTATAAAATAGGAATGGTTCCAATGTGATAACTTTGCAAAACATTGAAAACATCACAATTGCAGTTGATTATCTGTTCTCTATAAAATTTTAAGAATTCATATTTGGAGAATACCTTTAGAGACCGTTTGTTTGTACTGATTGAAAAAAATATCTATCCACATTCTATACAACCAAAAAACATGCACTGAATGTAGTCAGTTGCATAACATTCACAGGGTTTTCATACTTAAAATTATTTTTTAAAGATTAAGATAAAATGTTACAGCCTTTAATGGTCTTCTTTCTAACGGGACAAACACGGTGTGCATAAATACCATAGTTTCTGGGCAATCAAAGACGATACTATATATAGATTATAAACAAGTATTTCTGAATAAGATTTACAAAATGTGTAAAGCTCGAGTTTCAAAACTTCGATAGTCATCAAAGAACATTTCCAATTTTTATTGCAACATATTTTTTTAAATCATTTATCTCTTACATTTTAAATATTTTTACTAAATCTTTTTGATATCATTTATTGTTGCATTGTACTTAATATAATTCATACTTAAATATTTAATTGTGATTAGTGTGTGCTAGACACACGTTTCCACAAAGCGTTTACCAAAAATTTATTTATTCTAACGGTGCATATTCTATTTAATATATTAGAAACAAATAGATACTTATTAAATTAAGTAATATATTTACAACGATTATTTTAAGTCTAAAACTATATATGATATTCTATTTCTAATATCTTTCTTTAGAAATAAATGCATACATGAGCACATTTTATTTTGTGCTTTTTCTATTTTTATTTCTTTTTATTATTCTACTTTTACGAGAGGAGATTACAAATTTATGAGAAGGAATATAATTCATATGATATTGCACATACAGTAAATATATCATGCTGAGGAAGTTAGCATAATAGTGATATTAAAACGCAATAATAAAATCTTAGAGTTATACATAAGGCCGATATAATCAATGCACAGAATTCTGTTTTATATCTATTATACATTATTATATTACCTGGCAAGTAAATCAAACTAATATGTATGATAAAAATCATAGATGTTGCCATCAATAATCAATGCAGATTTATAAGCATTGAACTTGCGGGACAATACATATTGTATGTAAGATGTGTTATAGATTGCAACAGCATTAATAGCTTTATATCATAAAACGATGTTTTTTGATGTTTAAAAGAATAGAAAAAAATTTAATTTTTATTTTCTTAGATATTTCCAAATATTAGATATTTCCAAGAATTTTTTATGTCATGCGAAGTTGTCTTGCTGTTGCATTCTTATCATATCTTGTTATATCATTCCTGAACTAACATATGGAATTGTTTTTCCATTAGGCCAAACTTTAACACATCATTGTTTTGTACACGAGAGAATATTTTTTATTTTTAAAACTTTATCCGCTTGTGTTCTATATGATACACTGTTATAATAGCATTAAATCCGTAAAGTCTATTGCAATATGCATTAATTTAGATTAAAGACATAATGTTCTTTCACAATGTGTAAAGATATACGTGCAACTGATTTTATATAAATTATAAAAGAGTATTAAAGAGTAGTATTATTACAAGACTGAGAAATAGTGGGGTAATGAATGGTAGGAAATATCTACAGCGCTAGAATGTATAATTTATATGTACAGGCCTATGCACAATTGAATTATTTGTGAAAATTTTTAGTTCCTCTGTATTGAGCATTTCACAGAAAAGTTAATATTATTGAACATGCAAACAAAAATATTCTCTTTTGCTCTTTTTTTTTGCTTAAAGTGTATAGAAATTATACAATAGTTAACTGCATCAAATAGAGTAGAAATCTTAATGAAATACTGTATACAAAAGCGATTTATAGAAAGTGATACTAAGACACATTAAATTAAAACGAAGTTTGCGTATATCGGATAGATATTTTACGCAAATATAATGATACATAAAATAATTGAATTTATATTCCTCTTTATCTGGATTTCTACATCCCCAGGAGATTCATAAATTGTAATATCTTCAAAAAAATTTATAAGTTAGAAAATCATCATATACTATGATCTGCATATATGTGTTCGCGTGCACAAACATAAAACAAAAGTGAAATTGCATGCATTTGAGTAGAAGAATGTATTGAGTAAATTTTTTTACATATGTAATTTTATTGCATGACTGATTTTATTTCTTTTCTCTTGTTGATTTCCTATATATTTTTTAAATATCATTCGTATATTATAAAATTATACATATTAAATATCATTCGTATAATATATGTATATACATATATGTGTATACATATAAGTTAAAGTCAAATTTATATTTTAAAATTTTAAATTAATGATCAATTAACTTAAATATTTTTCTGTCTTAAGTATCATACGTGTGAAGTAGAAAATCACTCATATAAATACATGCTAGTCAGGAATCAAGTACTGTATTGTAGTCATTATATATTTTTACTGCAAAGAAATTGTATATTATACGCAGCTTAAAAAGTAAGCACATGTTTACTAATTTATTTCATTCTTAGAATTATTTTTTAGTTTGAAAGAATTATGGACCAAATATTCATTAATCTTAATGAAAATGAAGAGAAAAATATTATCATATATTTTATATTGATATATAACTTTCAGAAATAATAGTATAATAAGAGCAGATACTTAAGTTGAACCGAAACATTCGTCTTATTGTACTTTTTTATATAATTGTTATTAACTAAATTTCGCACCAGCTCATAGTAATTCTATTTCCTATATATTGAACGAATTTTATTATTCTATTCGCTCTTATCACAAATCTGTCTTGATTATACAATACTAAAAAATTGCAACATTTTTATTGCTGTTTTTGTCTTGTGAGCGTTTCGTAGTTTTATTTAAAATAAACACCTCAAGTATATTTATAAAATAAATTACATGTGCTAGCTTTTAAGCTCAAAAAACCATATCTAAGAATTTATGAATAATGCATATTAATTAATTATATATAATTATATATATAATTAATCAATATGTATATACATACACGCACACACACACACACACATATATATATATATATATATATATATATATATATATATAT
>Ga0157364_1005444_pt1 | contig 12957 bp, 5 predicted proteins | sample AttsexASBM2_FD_111476 | JGI IMG/M metagenome (GOLD analysis project Ga0157364, IMG submission 111476) | Fungus gardens microbial communities from leaf cutter ant in Ribeirão Preto, State of São Paulo, Brazil - Atta sexdens ASBM2 | ecosystem: Host-associated > Fungi > Mycelium > Unclassified ... | reverse complement strand
TTTTAGATTAAAAAAATTCTTTAATAAATCCGCAATTCATTTTTTTTATGTAAAAATTGAATAACTTAGAAAAATATTACAAACTTAGAAAAATATTTAGTTTTGTCGATACAAGATTTTTTAGAATATAAAGATAATTAAATAAAGATAATTAAAGTTAATTCGAAGAAAAAACAATATAAATTAAATAACTCTTGATAATATTTTCAGGCTTTAAATAACTTTGATAACATCGATAAAAAAAGAATAATAATAATAAACTGATAAAAAAACTCTTCATTAACTTGATTGTTGCAGTAATATATTAACTAGGAACAGCAAATATTTTAAATTCTTTCTTCAGAAAAAATAGCGATAAATGGATAAAGATAAAAATCCTGTAGAGAGAGAAATATTTTTTACGGATGAGATTTCGCGAGACGTAAAAAAAGTGCAATTTCTGCTGGCACGTAACTCTTCCTATATGAGACTACGGTATGTATTCTTTATCCATTTGCGTTTATAATATTGCGTTTTACAGTTTATCGCAAGAGCGAGCTGTGTAGTTACATTAACGGTAAACTGCTGTAGTAAATCTGACGTCTTTCACGATTGCGGCGCTGCTCTTATAGCGAAACTGTAATTATGTGCACTGCCATTGTAGTAAAGCTGATAACGGCTCGTTGTAATGAAGGGCGAGATTAGTGAGAACTGTTGCAATTTCATTCTTGATCTGACAGTTGCTACCAGAGGAAGCTGTCAGCAAGAATTACATTGTATTAAATTCCACGAACATGGTTTCTAATATTCTGGAAAATATTTCACAAAAAAATGTAAACTATAACAATTATAAAACTTTTGTTTTGATATTTTTCCATAATAAAAAAAATTTTCCATAATATCTTTCTGGTCCCTATTCTATAACTCTTAACGACAATGTCTGTATATTGTCATTACGCAACTTTTTTACTACGTATATAAAACATGCGCAATGTCAATGTAACGACACTGATACTGTCGTTAAGAGTTATAGAATAAGAATCCTGGTATCTTAAATTTTTTACAATTTGGAGGTCAATTGGATGATTTTAAGATATGCGATGATAAGAGTCGCATTTTGGAAATCGCAGAGTATTTCGTCATATGATTTAACGTCAACTGTGATAAAATTATCGAGTCATATTTCTTTCATTCTATCAGTAAATCGGGAAGTTTTGATACGTGTGTTTAAAGAATTTTATGATGATAATACAAGTTTTGAATGAGAAATTGAAATTTCTTTCTTTTTTGATTTTTGCAATCAGAGTTTCAAGTCAACCACGTACGAGTCTATGTAACGATACGTATATAACAGTGTTCTTATATAAGTTGCCAAAGGGAGATGTGATTGCTCAGGGACACTTGTATATATAACGTGATGTGCATGGAACGATGAACAGAGGCGGTTCGTAATTTTCGACCACGAGGTGGTCGCTGTTTGGGTCGCCAATCGTCGCACTGGGACCAGGGTGGAGTCTGTTGCTGGCAAATTGCTAATTTGCCTGAAACTTTGGCGGACTGGCGTAAGAAATGCGTGGGTATCGCGGTTGTTGACGAGGGAAGAGACCGGATTCCTCTCTGGTAGGTTGGCCGAAGATCGAATCCGCACTTGCCAAGTTGAAATGGCGGCAGTGGCCGGTGAAGTGACACATTGCACAAACTACTGTGGAATGTGGTCACATCGCACCGTAATGCCATCTTCCAGTTTAGAATTTCTTGCGTCGGGATACCGACCAGATTTTGATGGCGAACAGCTACGAATGACAGCAAGAAGTTTCGGTCGATACTCAAGGAATGCAGCCGTTGTATGTTTGATCGCGGATGCAACAATACGAATATATCGAAAAAATTATAAACTACTCTTTCCGAAGCAGAAATATTACTAAAATTAGTATTGAGGAGATAAAAATCTTTAAAAAAAATCTTAATGAAGCGAAATTTAAATAATATTAATTTTATAAATATCGTAAAAAATGTAATATCTAATTTATAACAAGGGCGAATTTTTAATTTTTATTAAGAGCAAAATTAGGATTACTTGTTAACAGATACTATTGTGATAGTATTATATTATACTTAGTTGTTCTATTTATATATTTTAATCAATATATATATATATATATATATATATATATATATACTGTTAACGAAAGCAATCACGAAATGGTTTACACGCACCTTTTTTAGATAAATATAACGTGATGTGTACACGGTTTAAATAAATGTAAACTGAATTGAGAGTTTGTAATAATCAAAAAAGAAATAAAGCCTTTTACTGTACGCGTGCTGCTTTTAACTTTTATCGTGAAAAAACATGAATATTCTTGTACGCATGTTGCTTATAACTTTTACTGTATAAAACATGAATATTTTTTTAGCTTTTAAAGTACTAATAATTTTGAGACGTCAACAAATAAAATTCCAGTGATTTAAAGCAAGATGTAAAGATTTAGTGGAAATGTGAGTGATGGAAGTACATAATACGCTTTGAGAGTGACAAGCTCAGAATAGGATTTGGACTGTCACAGTGTCATTCCGAATCACCTTTTATTTTGCCACCTCGTTCGAATCTTGTCCCTTTTATCTTCCCTTTGCGAAAAGCAAATAAAGAATCTGACTGACTGGACAGTCTGACGGAGATGTACCGTGACGTCGGCCGAACAAGCAACAAATTCAAACTCGAATGGGAGGTGTTAGTACGCGTCTAAACTTTCAGTCGGACTCGTTAGTCACTCTCTCGTTCGGTCGCCGATCTTGATCGGAATCAGGAACTCCTCGGCGATTTGTCTTACCATAACACGCTGTGTCTTCCTCATTCCGCGCCGAATAGAGTAGAGTATATATTTAGTTTACTTTAATCTATAACATTGTGTGTGTTGACAGGCCACTGGCAGTTAATTTCCTTGGTACAGAGATACCAAAAATTACTTTTGTATATACCACAACGGCAACTTCTCTATCTCATCCTTTGTAGATTACATTTATTTTATTAAATTACCGCGGAAAAGTATTTTAGGTGAAATTAAGAAAAATTAAAGCACACACAGTACACCAGCTAATTTTATCTCTGCATATAATAGAGAATTAGAAATTGAGAACAATCTCTGATTCATAAAACTGTAACACTAACTTCTAGACACTTTCTAGATAATATACGAACACAAAGCATAATACAATACGATGCATCTAGTGCAAGCCTAGCATCATGAAACAAAGTCTTTATTAATTCAACAACTTTCTATCGTTTCGTATCATTAACTCTTTATTTTATTTCAAACAATTGCATTCTGATGCGTATAATTTTAAGGAATAATAATATAATAAACAAAAGAAATAAAATAAAGAAAAAATAAATAATTATTAGCTTGTTTATATAAAAATTAGACAAAATCGAATCAACATGAACTTTTTGAGAGATCTTATTAAAGTCGAAAGTCTAGTATCAATGGAAAAAAATACGAATATATAAATTCAAACGAGTATATAAGTGTGTTATCGCGTTCGTAGACTCATATTGACCTTTGAATTTCTAAATAGATAAAAAAAGTTGTTGCGTTCATCGCGAGCACGTGGACAGAGTAGCCGCGCGACTGATTGAGCACGCTGCTGTAAATTTGCCGTGAAGTCGCAGTGCACTACCCCGGGAATTCTAATTCGAAATGACGGTGTCTTTTATTGGAAGGCCAACGCTCGTACGGAAATACCAGTCTCATTGTGCGCACGCGACGCCACGACCTGCTTCATCTTGGACAAATGGATCCGTCAGCGTTCGCGATGCGCTTCAGGATCGAAGCGGGAATGAGATCAGATCCGGGGTCGACAACCCGTCGATCGTTGACACGATGCGTCTCCAGTTGATCTCGTTACATTAGATCCAAGAAGAGCGAACTACAAAAATTGATTTACTGTCGTAAATTGCTAAGAATAAAAAAGAATTGACCGACAAGAATGATTGTCAAACAGCTTGCTGCCAGTTGAAAGATTAATCTCTTTTCCTGGGTTTTTTTTAACTATAAAAGTGTCTACTATTGATTTCTTTTTCTTTTTATACATAATAAAGCGTTTTTATATGGTTACTAGACCTTTCGTCTCTAAACTGCCCAGAAATAATCATATGATCAAGATTTTATAATGAAGCAATGACGAAGCTGAATCAATCAAAATATAGATTTGTCAGATAATCAGATGTGACTTGCTCAGAAACGTAGTGTAGTTTTTGATCAAAAGGCTTAACTGGCTGAGCTTTGAGCACGATTATTTTTGACGTGATAGCTACCAACGTTTGCTTTCAAAGCAAACAAGCTCCTCGTCTTACTCATCGTTCAGTAAAACAGTGGTGTCGCTCCTATAGCCGAAGGGTTTATTTTCCTTAAGCGTTCATAGTAATCATAGAGCATAATGACTTTCGCCAAGCTATCGTGACGATGATTTATTTCAGTTGTCGCGAGGCTAGTATAGCACAGCAATTATAGCACAGAGCGTTACGAAGATATTAATTCTGTCATGTTTAATTTCAAGCTAGTCATTTAATTAACGCGATGGAATTCGTTACAAAATATGTAAAATAAAGAGAGTGATATCTAAAATTTTCCAACGTGAATAGCACATAATCATATTATTTAACAAACTGCATTATTTTATCTGGATATATTTTTCCATTCATATAATAATATTCATAATAAAATTCATATAATAAATAACTTCAAAATGTAATCATTAAAATTCAACAAGAGAGCAATGTGTACTTATGTGCACGTGTACTGTATAAAATTTTCAATAAGTATTTAATCTCGGTAAAGGATCGTTGATAACACAAAGCTTGGTGTATAACAAATTATTTGAACAATTCATGGAATCACCATTTGAATGACATTAAATTAATATCATTGTCTTCATAAATGTATATAGTTCTTTAAAGATGATATTGAAATATTTATGAAATAAAACTCAGGAACTGATAAATTATATGCTTGTGCGCAATTTGATAAGCAATTAAATTATCTTAGTAAATCTAAACTAGTTTTCTGGCTTTGAAACTGTTAACGGGTTCAAAGCTAATGAATTTGCTAATTTATTCAGCACTTACAGTCGCAAAATTGAATCTATCGTAAGTGAAATTAATTGGACTTCCTGCGCGCAAATGAGTAATGTTCATAAATGTAACTTACATAAATGTAAACTTTCTAAAAAACTAAAATTTTCTAAAAAGTGAGCTATTAAATTAATTAAATTGTTCTCAACATATTAATTTTAGCTTTGAAACTTACATTTAAATTAACTTAATTCGATAATTTACAGCATTTACAGTCGCAACGTTTATCTATCGTGAAATTTATTAGATTTCATACTGAAACAGGTATATATGCCATAACTTCTCCCAACACGAAATCGCTTGTGTAATTCGAGAAATGATAAGTGGCAGAATATGCTATCTCTTGAGCGATCGCTTAATATCGTGTCATGCTTAAACGATCCCCGAAGTGAATGTCGACCGGCAGGATTCAAAGTCTTTCACAGAAGGAGAGATTCTACAGCCTCGACGACACTTTGCTCGTTAACGAGTATGTTCGTCTCTCATGAGCATCAACGAACTCATAAATCTTCAACGGAGTGCATACTGATGTGCATACTGATGCTCTGCGTTTGTGCGCTTTGCGATACAGATATTTCGTGCCCTGATACTCGGCGCGTTTCAAGAGGCGCGGACAATTCATAACGTGTGTACCGCATATCTCGTTGCACTCCGATACGTCGTGATTGCGATGAGATCAACGTACCGTTTCGTCGACTCAAGCGGCGATTGACCCTCTTGCTCTCGACATTCCTGATCGCAGACCATATTCCTTCCTCACATGCAATAAGGAAACGTACAGCTTTGCAACAGCGGTACTCATTCCGTTTCCGTTCGTCTTTAACAGTTTGTCACAAAATCCATAACATTTTTCCCTGATTTTTAGATAAAATTTCATGATTTTTCTCTGTTGCTTTCAATAATATTTTAAAATTTTTTGTATTTTCGTTCCTGATTTGAAAATCGTTAAATATTTTGTTGAGAGAGCAATTTAATATAACAATGTAAAGTAATATTAATGTTGCGGACACTGCTTGCATTTAGTTGTTAAGTTGATAGTATATTGCAAAACTATGTAAGTATGATGTACGTATATTAAAGTTTTTTAAAGTCAAGAATTTTAATTTCCCAGAAAATTTTGCAAAATTCTCTGACTTTTACCTGATTTTCCTGATCGTTTTCAATATCCCTGACAATTTCTCTGATTTCTAGTTTTGTGACAACATTCTAACAAAACAATTTCGATCCCGAGTGATCAAGATTTTTTTTATTAAATTATTAGAAGCATTCTGTCAAGACGTCACTGCTCTGGAAAATGTTTTTGGTACAAATCTTATAAGAAACAACTCCGTACTAATTATATTGAGTTTAGGTGAAATGAGATAGAGAGTTTTCATATATATGTGCTTATGATATGTGATGAACAGTTTTCGTTATTGCTTTTAATTGTGAAAAATCTGTAAAAGTATTTAAAATTTTTTTCTGAACAAGCATTTCAGTTGTGATATTATATATCATGATCTAATATAATATCACTTTGTAATATAATATAATACTATTTTCCCCCTATTCTTAAAGTTTAAAAATATTGCCATTTATTTCAATATTATGCATAAATCGATAACGACCGACTTTCACTTTACAATTGAATATTATAGAAATCTTTCTTCGGAGATATCGAAAAAATCCTGGAATAGCATTAAACTCGCGATAACACCAAGCCTTTTCGATTTTTCGCGCCATTTGTCCCGGACACTTGCTTCCGTTAGTGAGAAATCGTTGAATTGGAGTTTAAAGTTTTATGCAAAAGATCAATCCATTTCGTCTTGTCTCTATTTCACCACGCTTCACGAAGTTGAGTTTATTCCGGTTTCGTTCTCCGATTGAGGGCAGCTCGCATTCACACAGCCTCGCAGGGCGTCACAAACTTAAATCTCTTCACCGGCAAAAGATTTATACTTGGATGCGATGGATACACGACTACATCGGCTTTCTTGCCTCGAGCATGGGATATTTTGGTTCTCTTTTTATTGACAAAGTTAACCCCAGCAGGATCTATTTGTAATTTAGTTTTTTTTTGTATTACGGATTTATATGAGAAAATAATATTTAAACTTGTATATGTTAGTCTTCTGATTAAGTAAAGTTACGAAAGCTGAATAATTGTACTAAAAAAGTTATTTAATCAAATATTAGAATTTTAATGTAAAGTATATAACGTATGTGTGCGTGTGCGTGTGCGTGTGCGTGTGTGTGTGTGTATAAAAAATAATTTTAGTAATAAAACTAAAAAGTGATTATGTAGAATTTAGCAGTAATTATAAACCATAATAATTTAATTCTCAAGAAATTCTATTTCAATTACTTTATCTCAGAAACAATATTTATTAAAGTTACTAACTGCCAAAATTCAAATGATTCCAATTGACAATTCCAATGATACGGAATGGTATGTCGCAATATCGTTGCATCAGAAACAATTAGCGTGAAAGTTTGTTAATTTGGAGGCTGTAATGCGCGAGAAAGCTATTAGTATACAGAAATGTCTGCTAACGTCATCCTGTGTGCAAAGTAATTACTCTGGAAATTTATAGAGTTGGCACAATTTCACAATATAAACTTTATCATGTGTAATATGTGCCCGAAATAATAAATACATAGAAATTTATTCTAGTTGTAATAAGCAAGTCTGCAGCTCCGAGGATATTGGTGCCAGTTTTGTTGAAATTAATCATGTGAAGATGATGATAACATTATAATGTTTCGTGACAAATATTTCATCATATTTAACGCAGAGGTATATAATTATAGGTACGTGAATATAATATTTTAATGTGTATATAACATTTTAATTATTTTCATATAATATCATATAATATATTTTCATATAATATAACGTCAAGAGACAATAAAACCAATTTAATATGTTTGCACGTACTCCTTCCGGTATGCCTAAAATATTATTGACGCATTTCAAGAGAAAATACACGTACTTTTAATTACGACAAGGAGAATTCAGTCATCACGAAAATGTCGATAAGTAACATAATTCAATTTTTCTTCTTTTCGGCAACTACGAGAGAAGAAAAGAACTTTCGTTCGAACAAAATCACACGAAAAAAAAGAAGATAACATGAACCACTTTATAGATACAGTAAACGAGATGCATTAAAAAGTTCATAAATTTTTTATGAATGAATGCATTAGGATGACAAAGCAAGACGTTCTCCGTCAAACGCAGATGCTTCTTAGCAAGTAGTGTATACCTTCATTTGCGTGCTTGTAACTTTCTGAGAAAAGAGAAGAACACGTGACTCTCTTGCGAATCTGTCCTAGAGTTTAAGTTAAAAAGGTAAGATTTATTCAACGAGCGAGGATTTCGAAAAATAAGTATACGCATCCATTAAAGTAAGTCTATTAGATTTGCTTGCTCAGGATTCTCGTTTTTATTTTTGCTTTCATTTCTTCGTTAAACGTTGAAGTTTCAATCCTCGATAAAAGCGAAATGGAGTCTTACCGATGCTCGTGACAACATTACTCGTTTATTTGATCATGCTGCCTCAGATAGGTGCCTCGTGCGCGGGTATAATAAAATCACATCGACCTGCCCACTTTCTCGAAACAAACTTGGCTTTGTTCGCCATCGTCGACGTTGATGACATCCTTTGTGCGCGACATTTATACACACAGAGAACGGGGAAACGAACGGCGGAGCCAATGACGGTTTGTCGAGGACGGTCTGCTGTTGTCGTCACCGTTGCCAAATCGGAATACCGAATCGACGGTGACAGAAAATTGAGGGTAACGCGATCGGGAGGGGAATTAATCGCGTCCGGCCGAACGTTATTTCTGCAAGTATAATTGAACGGAGGCAGCAGATTAATCGCGGATCTTAATCGTCCGGAGATTCGCAAGGATGGAGGCGCGCCGTTGTTGCACAATGCTACTCTCTCACGTACAAGTTGATTAAAGTACAAAAGTGAAGCAAGTCGGGTTTATTTTGGGTTTCAGTTGACGTTTACGGCAACGTGATGCTCGTTGCTCTACTTTATTGGGAGCTAACAATTTAAGCAACGACGACTGTACTATATCGATAAGAATAAGACATTACTCTTTCACTCATTTACACGCTTCGTTTAGAAGCTGAAGTTCAAGTTCTGAACAATGTATAAGCAATGTATTGCCTATTTTAAAATACATAACAAATAGCTTATGTTCTTATTGATGATCGGTTTAAATTGATTACCCTTCACGATTTGATTTATGCCACTTTTACGGTAAGCGGCTCGACTGGCAATGGCGTTTGGATCGATATGCGATGCCCACTACCTCGAATGTGCAAAAACGGCGCGGCCGTTTCTCCTTCGCGGAAATGCAGGTTGCGGTTGAAACCGCGTGATATCGCCTCTAGACCTAATGAAACTTTCATCCGCGAGATGCGGATGCAAGGATGGAAAGGTTAGAAGTACAGCAATCGACCTGACCCATCTCCGATGCAATTAGTTCGGCAGACGAGTTTGTCGACGCGGATCCCAGAGGGGATTTTGTAATCGAGTTCCTTTCAGGGATAATAAGACAGCCACTATCCAGGAATTGATACAATCTATCAATATAGTTCCGATATTGTTTTATTTAGTCGCGCGGATATATTGCATTTGTTTGAGCTTTTGTACGTTTTGTGGTCCGAATTTTACAAATTTCTAAAACCTGATAATACGCCAATAACGTAACTGAAAAAATTATAACTTTTTGATAAAAAAAATATTTAAAGTGGAATTTAATTAATTTTACACAATATAGTGAATTAAAAAGAGCGTATATATTTTGCAATTATTTTACGTAACTAATATAAATTTTATATGCACAAAAGTAATTCAAATTGGTAAATTGGATCATTGAATCTAAAATATAATTTTGGATCATCAAATTAAAAAAAAAATCATATTGTTTGAGAAAATATGTAAGTCAGCGATATTTCAATGTCGAATTTTTGTTTTTGAAATAAAAATTCTAGATGTACTAATTTATTTCTAACTTTAATTTAGTTTTAAATGGAAATGACAACTCAGAAGATGAATCCCATAAGAAAGAACGACAACGAAGGGCATGACTAAAATAATGAAGATATTTGTATCTTATAGGACAAGTTCTTGACGAGCGAAATTTCATCGTTATGTCCAAAAAGGGCGTCAATTAGTGCGGAAATCCATCTTTAAGGATTCAGAGATTTACAGTCTGCGCCATCGATGATGTCTGCTGGTGACAGAACGTCAAGCTCGTGTTGTAATTGGAGCGAATTCCTCGAGTGCCCTGCTCGATTGTCGATTCGACTGAAATTCTGCTTATAAGGTTTGTGCCTGGCACGCGATATTCCGGCAATTGCTTTTCGTTAATTACAGCAATACGAGGAGTCTTACGCGCGTTTACGCGTTAGCTAACTTTTGAATGTGCACGAGTAATTTTCTTCGCGTGTTTCAGGGCGTTACTACTATCAAGTTATAACTACATTACTCTGAACTTAACACTGAACGTTGCAATATATAGGTTGGTTCATAGACGGTTCTTATATTTAAGATGGTCTTAAGATCATCATAAACTTCATGTAGACTTGTATCTTAAGATATTACTTAAGACAATCTTGAAATAAAAACAAACTGTGAATACCAATCTAAACGATAACAGCGTAATTTAAACTTCTTTTAAGATAAAAAAATGAAATTATTAATTCAAACAGGAATTATTAAAGTGCGCGTGTAAGTAGCTTATATTATTTTAAATGTACAAAAGTAATTCAAATTGGATCATTGAATCTAAAATATAATTTTGGATCATTAAATTAAAAAAAAATCATATTGTTTGAGAAAATACGTAAGTCAGTGATATTTTATCGAATTAAATAATTTTCCTAATATGCGATCTTTTTCTTTTAAATAATAATTCTAGATATACTCATAATTTATTCCTAACTTTAATTTAGTTTTAAATGGAAATGACTCGGAAAATGAATCCCATAAGAAGCTTAATTTCAGCATTAGACAGATTAATAAAAAATTCTTTTTTTTTATTAATTACAAATATATAAAATTAATGTTTATGATGATTATTCAAATATTGTTTCAATGTCTATTATGACAACAAGACTCAAATATTTAATTAATTTCCTTAAGAAAGGATTAATATATATTACTACACTACCGGAAATTAAGGTCACTTCTCTGCTAATCTTGTTTCCAGTTATAAGTCAATTTCAGTGGAGGATTTTTCATTTTTCCGGTGTCTACTTGTGGAAATAAACTCGCGTCTAAATTGTCTTTGTATAATTGTTATTTGACGCTCCAATTCGCGCGACGAAACCGCAGTAGACGCGAAGGACAATTATCTCGAAAACGGCGCTAATAGTTCGAGGCGAGAATCGCCACGTGGCGTTGGTAATCTTCATTACTGTGGTAGAAAGAAACGCGGTAATTAGTGTTGTAAGATAACTCGAAATAATTTACGCGTCATAACCAAGCGGCGTTGAGCTGCTAAACGGCTACGCTTTTGCAATGCGAAGGCCGCGCTCTGCTCTCGAGCATTCGCGCCCTCGGGCGAGCGATTTAATCGTTGGTCAGTGAACCGTGATTCACAAGAATAATTTGTAAGCGCGGATTCCCAACTTCATTTTGCTTTTTGTTCCACATACTTTTTCGCAAGGCCATGTGTTATTGAGATGGGGGGGGAAGGGGGGGAGGAATATATAGGATTAACTTTATATAGGTTTTCTTCAATAAGCCATTACCTAGGCTTTAAGTCATAAGAAATTGACCAATCATAGTAGAATGTCAGAAGAATAATTAACATAAGATCGGTCAATTTCTTACGACTTAAAATTTAGGTAATGGCTTATTGCAGAAAGCCTATTATGGATAATAATGTAGATATAATACAAAATGAGCTAAACTATCACGTTAGCTATGAAAAGCGTTAAATGTCAATGTAAGATATAATTACTTCGCTACAAATGCATTTTGCATTTTATTCAGAGTAATATATTAACGCAGTCCGCATACGGAGTTGTAATTCGAGAAATGTGTTGCCAGCCGGGTTGATATTCGCGATGGTGCGTCGCTGTTTTGTCGCGTAAAATTCATTCAATACTCTTGTAACGCGATGTATTTTGAATATGGATTTATTACGATGCATTTGCATATAATTTGCCGCTTCGGAATATTTATACGTTTCGTCGGGTGGTCCAAATTATCACACACTTCCATATTCCTACTCTCTCGTCGCCTCGTATTCCAGAGTGAATAGATCTATTCGGATTCTGTGATATGTGAATGTCCACGACGAATTCATGCGTATGACGGTCGAGCGATTTTTAAGCTCGAGGATCGTTCCCATCGCATTGTCGTGGCATTTCCGGATTGGTCTCTCATTTCAAAAACCGGATTGCAATGGATTCCCAAACGTGTTTTGCAAGCTTTTTTTTAATCATCACTTTTTACGCAGATACGCAGAAAGTTGTTTAACATTTAATATTTATAAAAAAAAGTTTAAAAAAGTGGTAGAAAGGTCAAACAAAAACGAGCAATTGTGATTAAAAAAAATTAAAACTAATTTAAAACGTCTAGAACTAAAATGTCAAGAAAGGATTAAAACTCTAGTAATATAAAAATTTTAAATTTACAAAAAAAGAAATGTCTATAATCATTAAAGTGTTCAATGAACGATAGAAATGCAGACTTTCACTTAATTTTCTCTTTAAGTAAATAAAATATTCGAAAGAAATGTTTTCTTTGAAGCTTGCGAGCAAAGCAGGCGAAGCCTTTTTGCGTCTAGATACTGCTTGATCCAATTAAGCTTTCCCCATTATGTGCAACAAGGCA
>Ga0157364_1005443_pt1 | contig 12958 bp, 9 predicted proteins | sample AttsexASBM2_FD_111476 | JGI IMG/M metagenome (GOLD analysis project Ga0157364, IMG submission 111476) | Fungus gardens microbial communities from leaf cutter ant in Ribeirão Preto, State of São Paulo, Brazil - Atta sexdens ASBM2 | ecosystem: Host-associated > Fungi > Mycelium > Unclassified ... | reverse complement strand
AAAAATATCCGGTATTATCCGGCACTTTTTTACTATCCGATCGGATTGCCGGATATCATTAGTATCCGGGAATATATCCGGTTGATATAATTAAATTGTTGATTTTTTTCTTATATAAATGTTCTAGAAATAAGTATGCATATTTATTTATAAGTATGTATTATTATAGTATTTATAAGTATGCATTATTATTTTTTTTGATGCTGTAATATGCTATACATTGTTGCAAAATTACAATCTTTTTCTCTATAAGTTTTTTTTTTACTTTCTCCGAATCCGGTCGGATATTCGAGTTGAAAAAATCGCTTTCTCGGATATCCAATATTATGTTACATTCCGGATATCCGATATCCGATATCCGATAATTTTACAATCCGGTGCATCCCTAATTAATTCCGATAACACCTTTTGCGTAGAAAAAAAAACCGCTTCAAAATTTACATTGATCCAATTCGCCTTGATCTACCCTAAAGTAAATATTGTTAAAAGTTGACATCAGAGATAATAAAATTGTTTTTTTAACTTTTTTCGCTTTTTGCATAAAGTCGATCGGTTTGAACTCCATTATCGGTTATACTTTAATTGTGGAAAAGGATTTCTAAATTTATCAATATGTAAAGGCAGAAAAGTATTTATACAACAAATAATCGCTAAAATTTAGATAAAATAGACCATTTTAGAATTCCTTAAGTTTCAGATAAATATCTATACAGCATAGAAAGATTGCAGAAATATTGCAGAATAATTTCACTAAAACAATATTGCATGGTTGAAACATTGCTGAATCATTGCTGCAATATTGCAATAATATTAAGATATTCGTTTTTTTTGTTATATTACAACGAAACGTTCCAGCAATATTGCAATGTAATGCAGTTGAATAAATTTTTTACGAAGACTTTAAATGAAAACTATTTTCTGTATATCTCACTTCTGTACATATAACTTTAATTTTTCTACAAATCGCATTTCTAATGATATGTGCTTTCCAAAAACAACTTTTTATGATATAAATATTCCAATAAATTATTATTAATTCTCTAATAAGTATTATTAATTCTGAAGGATAAATTTATTTGTAAGAATAAAGCATGTATGTGCGTGTCCCGAACAAATATAAATATTATCCACATTAACATAATAATTTAAAAAAATCACTACGATATAGTTAATATAATAATACGGTCGCTTGGTAAGTTAATCCATGATGAAGCCACTGTATTATTATATTAATCATAGTGATTCTTTTTAATTCGAAATCACTCCGAGTCAACTGAAATCGATTAAAAAATGACGAAATATGAAATTTATCAATAAAATTCGGGCGCTGGTTTATTCTCACGTTCATATCAGACATAAATACATCATCACATAATTAATATCAATCATATAATTTCGATAAATCGTTTTCAGCAGCTTAATTGCTTATTGTCTTATCCGATAATAATGCATTGATTGCATCAAACTCGATATTATACAATTTTTTTATTTCGTATTTAAAATAAATATAAAACTTATGGCACATTCGGTAGACTGCACTAATGTGCACTAAATGTGAACTTCTTCGACGCCACGCATTCGGGTTGTGCGCACTGTATTAGTGTGTTCAAGTTACCGTATTCGGCAAATGAAAACTGAGTACCCAGTATAGTGCTGAATTTGTATTTGGATCAACCGAATAAATCGAACGAGTTCAAGAAATGTTGCACTGACATTTTTGTCAATGTTTCTGGAATATTATAGGCATATTACTGATATTTTGCATATTGTTAATTTACATTTCTGTAATATCTCTGCAATGTTACATTGCAATCTGTAATATTGCAACATTGTAGCAATATTGCTTCAATCTTCTGTGCTATATGGAAATAAGTCATTGACGTTTCTTCAAAGAAAGCGACATTTTCCTATATGAAATAAAATAAAAAATTCGAAATTTCTCTCCCATTCTCTTTCTTTCCAAAATTTCTTAAAAGAAATCAATGCTAAAAGAAAGAAACTATGTTGAAACTAATGAGAATTAATAATGAGCATGAATTTTGAGTATTCGTTAATAAATAAATATCTTAAGAAATTGTTTAACTTTATTTCCAACTTAGCTCGACTTGGAATTGATGATTTTTTTTATTTAATAGTTAAACATGCAATAAATAAAATTATATCAATAAAACTTAACGAAACTCTACCAATAAAAGTTGTATCTTCTTTCGCATACCTTCGCAATCGTCGCACCACTTTGACCTTCAACATTCTTGGAATCGTTGAAAATGTCGTCGTAAAGCAAATGTCAGAAAGATCCGTCAAATTGTTCAATATCCGATGTTACAAAAATCAATGGATAAAATTTCGATATATTATTTTTTATTTTTTATTTTTATTTTTTAGATATATTATTTGCGTTTAAATACGTGGTTTAAAGAATATAAATATTACACCGGTTATCGAGTCTATCAGTAACATACGAATACATTTCATATTTAATAGAATGTTCTCAACCAATCGTGTATTGTAATTTCTTTAATAATATAAATGTAATCTAAGGAAAAACTGCATTCAAAAATATTTCGTAGAATAATCTTTTGAATGAGAGATAATAATCACAACTGCACTGATAGTGTATCGTTTTCACACGTTCTTGATACTAGTTTCATAGGATTACTTAAGATAAGCAATGAGTCGAATAGTATATATGTACGCACATATACACTGTTAAATCTATAGGGACAAATTTAATTTAACGTGAGTCGTCATTGCTCCTATTCAATCTTATCATTATTTTATACTAAAACAATTATATTTTTATATATATTTGACCCTATATAGTGTCAACTTGAGAATATAGTGTCACGATATAGTGTCAAATTTAATTATCGTTTTGGTAAAAAATAATGATATATTTAGAAGCAATGGCGACTAACATTAGATTGAATTTGACTCTATAGATTTAACAGTGTACATGAAAAAGAAAAAGTACGCATGTACATTTACAAATCTGTAATAAATTTTCAATAATTTCTTTAAATATTTTCAACTAAAAAATTATTTAATTTAAATATTTATATTGATTGCATTATTTAATAAATAATAAAATGATATTTAATAAATAATAAATAGATAATGGTTACCTTACATATTCATATATTTTATATTAATATATGCTGATTAAAATTCTTCACGGACATAAACCCTCAAATATCTTAGTTTTTCTGGGACTTTTGAAAAGTCTTTATATTTTATATTTAAAAAATCGATATAAATTCTTTTTACTACATTTATACATGTATCAATAATATGTTTATGATTTTAGTTTTTCCAATTTCATTTTCAGAATTACTCGGAATAAATGACGTGGACATAATTTGAGCGCCTCATTTCTTTGAGATGCTCGATTTATGTAAGTCTTTTTGTTTCTCACGAACAGAATGCTTGATTTTCATGCTTATTTGCCTTTTTAAAAATCATGCTTCTTGGAATTAGAAAATAAAATACAACTTTTTTCACAATGTTTTATATCGTAATAGTTTTCGAAATATTGAAAAATACACTTTTTTTCGTGATATTATGTCCGACAGTTTTTTCCGGGACGTATATGTATACAGTATAATTCATGATGTATTATATTATACACAAGGAACGAAAGCTCATTACTTGTAACAAAGTTACAATTACAAATTATTTTTTTAGTAACTTTACTAACTGTATTATTTTTTTTTGATAACTATAACGATAACGTAGTTACACTTTTTTGGTAATGGTAACGAATTTTACAGTTACTTTTATCGTTATTTTGCACACGATTTTGGACATGATTTTGAACACGATTCGGTTGGACACAAGCTATTCATACCGCTTGAGCCTAAAAAGCCTCTAAGCACGCCCGTTGTGATTAGTGTTAATTCGTTAGTAATTTATTAGTTCGTTAATTTTAAAAAAGTAATGAAAAGATACGTTCTCAAGTAACGGTAATTTTAACGAGTTTACTTTTAAAAATCAGTAACTATTATAGTAACGGTAACTTATTTCTTTTTCTACTTGGTAAAGAGTAACTGTAACTTTCAAAAGTAATTTCAAAAGTAATTTCAAAAAGTAATTTTCCATTCCTTTATTATTCATAACATAATGTTAATAAAAAAGTAAAGTTAACTAATGTTAAAAAGATTTATTTTTCCGTACAAGATGTGATAACCTTCTGAAAGTTTTGAAACAAAAATTAAAATATTTGAAGATTTGTGCCTATGAGAACTTTTAATTAGCTTGACAAAAGAATATGTTTTTAAAATTAAAGGTTTTGAAATATTTTATATGTATACTGCTCAAAAAAATTGTAGCATAGATAAGTTGTGTGCAAAAATTAATCACAATTTTGGAATTTCGTTCTCAGACTAATTTTTACTATTGACTTCTCTCTTTGGACTTAACATGATTCTCACCTTTGAATGAGGATTTAGTTATATTGTATAATATCATGACAATACTCTTATGGATATAGTGTGTCATGCTTATGATTACGACATTACTATAATTACGATATTCCGTTTTTTAATTGCGGTTAGATTATTAGATTATTGTATTGTTGACTAAAGAAGACTCTGTGAGTCGAAACGTTTTAATGTATAGGAATTGATTGACATTGTATCTCAAACATATATTTTTTTATTATAATCTAACAATTTTTATGCTCGTTTTTGATCGTTATATCTTATTGTTTTACTTTAAAGTTATTCTTGATTTTTGATATATTACCGATATTACCTGCATTAATGTACTACGACGAGATTGCTGAATGGATTTTGTACGTTTCTGCGTGTGTGTAGATTTTGCACTTCGTGTTCCTGCATGTAAATTTCAATTACGCGCATGTTGTCTCCGCATTGCTCGATTACTTCTTGCAGTCGATTTCTCTAATTTCTTCCTGCAGAATGTCATTCTAGATTTGTACTAGATAATGGGTCATAGAGTAAGAGATTTGGCAAGACAACCTGTCAATCTCAGAAATTTATCACAATTTATCCCGTATAAATCTGAAATAACATTCCGCAGAAAGAAATTAGGGCTTGCATTAATATGAGGAATAGACTGTAATTGAGCACGTTATTGAAATTTACGCAGAAACACGATGTGCAAAATCTACACACACGCAAAAACGTGTAATAATTTTTCGCAAAATTATCGTTAGTCAAAGTTAGTCAATTTTTGTCTACAATTTTTCTATACCATAATTTTTTTAAGCATTGTACAATACAATCTGTGTTTATATATGTATACTTCTCTGCTTATAAGCCTCAAAATAATTGATCTCTCACTTCAGCTTAGATTAATTTCCATCGATAAAAACGAATTTATACATATATATATGTAGTTATTTCCGTGTTGTAAAGCAATTACCTAACTACAATTCTGCGAAGAGATTATTTGCATAAATGCATAACGACTTACATGAACGTAGATTTACCCAATACTATATAGTTTGATGTCTTTTTTAACGAGCACTACAGATAAATAAAAACCTAACCATGAATATACGATTACTGTTAATTACTAATAAATTACGATAAACTTCGAAGAAACAGATTCATAATAGTTTTTTTACTATTCACGAGAGAAATATGTAAAACGATTATTGCAAATTAAAATATAATAAATAATAAGTATATAATTATATATCATAAATAACTTCGTGTCAAAAGTTTTATCGATTTTCTATTGTAGCTTTTAATTCAAATAAAATGCCATATTTTTTACAATACATACGAAATGTAGTTTCTTTCTTGTTTATACTTTATGTGCTTACATTAAGAGATGCTATAAATATGTCTCGTAATAAACGTATTTTCATCGAGATCCCGGATTAGGAAAATACTAAGAATCGTGACTTAGTCTTTTATTATGATAGTTTGTAATTACTTCTTCTAAAATACATTAAGAAATCTTCCATGAATCTTACCAGTTGATCTTCTATCTACTATGATAATGCAATTTTTATTCTTAGTAAAAATTTTAAAATTTATTAGTTTTGAATTATATAGAATTATAGAAGCACAAAAGACCACATATTTTTAATCATTCATCTTTTTGAAGTTTTATAGTTTTTATGCAAACAGAACAGTCCCAAAAGTATATAACAATATATAACATTTTAACTATAAACACTAATTAAAATCGAATTAAGCTGCAATATTTTACAGTGCAAGTGATTTTTTTCGTAAAGAATTTAAGAGAATAAAAATGTAGAAAAAAAAATGATTTTTCTCTTACTATTGCTATATTTAGCTACGCATTTTCTTTCATATTACAATATCAAATTAAATAACATCATATAAATAAAATTTGATTTGTTCAACATCAAATAGTTATATTTTCTTATACATATAAAAAAAATTTATACACGCCTAGATATAAATTTACATTTATATTTAGGCATATATAAATTTATATTTTAATTATAATTTTTATTTCGTATGATATGACATATAAGAAAAAAATAATTAATATGTATATGAGAGTATGGCAATTATAAAAGAGTATAAGAAGCTTATCTCAAAAAGAGGAAGTGTTACACTTATCTAACCCACGATGCTTCCGATTTTCGCAATATCATGTTCGACATTTATAGCTTAAGAATAAATGAAAACTGAAAGTAAATTGTAATAACAAAATAATATATAGCAACAAAAATAATATATAACAATATAAATGTATCTTTAAATTTGTTAATATAGATATCAGAATAAGGGCATTGCCGAAGAAACTATATACTTGAAAGATGATCATTCATCGTGAAACATGGTTTTTAACATTGGCTATTATTCTGGATAGCATTTCCGCTCTTTATTGTCCAATGAATCAAGCATGCATTTGTCAACCAAATTACAATGGAGGAATCGAGATAAACTGTCTAATGAAGAATGACTCTTCGTTTATCGTGAATATTCAACCAGATGAATATATAAAAGTATGTCACGAATGTTCTGCATTTGCCAAACAGTAGCAAAGATGCATATCAATAATCAACATGACTCAACAAAAATTAAATTAAATTAATAGATTAAATAAATAGAATTAAAAATTCGTCTCAATAAATTAAAGAGCTTATATATATTCAAGAATTTGGACACAGATCACAAACTGATTGGTAACCAGCGATATTACAAAATAAAGATTTAAAATTTTTCATAACTTTTTTAATCATATTAAATAAAGTCTTATTTTTCTTTTTAATCAATCGTTCAATAGATACATGAATCCAAAATTTGAAAGGAAACATATAAATTTACGAATATTCATTATTAATATATTTTCTATTGCGTTTTGCTTTAGAGGTTTTCCAAAAATATTTGGAAGCATAATGTCACTTAAATTCTTGACAAATTTATAAATCTTTATACTATATTGTTATCCTCAGTCTCTTGTTATCCATCAGATTAGAGATTGAGATTAAGATTTAACTCGACCGAATTTATTAAATTTCTTAATATTTCTTTTTTCTGATTATTTAAATTCAATCTCAATTTTAATCTCTAGTTTGATACAAGAACATTTTCATAATTTTCTATACTATTTTCTGATATATTTTTTTTAATTAATCAGTTTGCATTAATAGATTTTTTTTCTCATACAGATCGAATGTATTAATTCACCAGAATGGTCAGATTTCAATCTGGAAGTATCATCTTTAATGAAGAATGAGAGTATTAAGTCAATATATTTCTCCATGTGTGATTTACCGACCAACAAAAGTTTGGGTGAAATCACACGAACGCTAGGAGCTACCGAAGTGAACAAATTAATCTTTCAATCGTACAAGAATTTGAGCTTCGCCCTGGTTAAGCATCATTTGGACGACTTCGAGAATTTGAAGTCTCTGATCTTATCGAGCAATAACGTGACCTATATGGATAAAGATCTATTAGCTGGTCTAGTCAACTTAACAGGACTTAATTTGCGTGATAATAATTTACATCTAATTGCCGGAGTTTTCAACTATACCCCTGGATTAGAGTGGATCGAATTGGGCGACAATGCTCTGCGATCAATAGAACTGGGCACATTTGACAATCTGAAAAATCTGACGTTGCTTAATCTGTGGAAAAATCATTTAACAGAGCCTCAGTCGGGAATTTTTGATGAACTTATCGCTCTGAAGAGCCTCGATCTCAACGGGAATAACATGATTAAGTTACCGGATGATATTTTTGCGAAGCTCGAAAACCTAGAGATTCTTAACTTATCTCGAAATAATTTCACACATTTACCGAGAAATCTGTTACAAAATAACACGAAGCTACATACTATCTCTCTGTTCGACAACAAGAGAAATATGACAACCTTACCAAATAAATTTTTTGCTAATCTAACGGAATTAAAAGTGTTAAAATTAAGGAAAAATGGATTTGTTACACTACCAGAAGATCTTTTTTGGGGATGCACTTCGCTAACTAATATCACTTTGGAACGAAATTATCTTCAAACTTTGCCTGTGCACATATTCCGTGATTTAAAGAAACTCGAAAAATTGGAACTGAATTTTAATGATCTTGAAACATTGCCTGATAATATTTTCTCTAACACCAATCGATTAGTAAACTTAGATTTATCAAAAAATCGAATTACTTCCATTTCCGGGTATGTTTAAATCACTGTTATTATATCTATATGAATAATGATTGCTTATGTTTTTCACATATTTTTATCAATACATAATTCTTTACAGGTATCTATTCAACGGATTGAATGCTTTAAAGGAATTAAATATGGAAGAAAATCAGCTGATGACAATTTCTGGCCACAGTTTCAGTTTCTTAAAAGCATTGAAAATTGCCAAGTTTTCTAACAATTATCTTACGTTAGAAGATTCTTATCACGAATATCCTGATCTATTTGGATCGAAATCGCCTTTTTACGATTGTGTGTCATTAGAGGAATTATATTTAGCTAATAATAATATTTCAAAAATATTTAGCGATTGGATTTTGAGCGACTTAGGACTTCGAAAATTAGATCTTAAATATAACAATATATCTTTAATAAGAGTGAGTAAAAGTATATGGAAAAAAATCACCTTTAAAATTAAAATAAACACATTTGAGATATTTGATTTATAAGACAATAAAATATGTAACGTTACTTCTTTTTTTCAGGCTGAAGATTTGCAATTTGTGTCGCGTGACATTGAAGTGGATTTGACTCATAATAAAATAGAGCATATCTTTTTACGCAGTGCTGAACAAATAGTGAGTTATCAGGAGGATACTCATGATGCGAAAATATTAGTAAATGACAATCCATTACATTGTGATTGCGGATTATATGACTTTCTACGTTATATCGAAGGCAAAATGCATCCCAACGTTCCAAATTATTTTCAAATAATACCAGGAAATTTAAGTTGCCAAAGCCCAAAGGACTTAGAGAACGAACCTGTTACAAATTTAAAATCTGAATCATTAACATGTATAGTAGAGGATTCTAATGTGTGTCCTGAAAAATGCACTTGTTTAGTAAGACCTGAAGGTAGTGCGTTCATATTTGATTGCTCTAACAAAAACTTGAGTAGTGTGCCAAACGATATAAAAAAACCTGGTAGTTTCTTTCAATTCGAACTGAATTTTTCTGGCAACCGGTTAACTCATATGCCAAATTTGAAAGCAATGGGACTTGAACCAGTGAAGAAGCTTATTTTATCTCATAATAACATTGATGAAATTTCTCTAGATGGATTATCCAGCACAATACAGGTGCACAAATTTACAACCTTTTATTTAGATGGTAAAATATTTTATTGATAAAAAAGAATGAAAAAATTTAGTACAATTATTCATATATATAAAAATGTTTTAAAAATGTTCAATTAATAATAAGGTGTGTAGATCAATTTTTTCAAATCTATATGTAATTATAAAGTAATGATAAAAAAAAGATATGGAATTGCACTTTAATTAAAATATCAAATTCTATTTTAGGTTTTGGAACTACATAATAACAACGTATCAAAAATACATCCTGATGTGTTAGAATTCCTGAAACAATCAATGAATTTAACTCGATTGACATTACACGAAAACCCATGGGAATGCGATTGCAACGCTAAAGATTTTCGAAATTTCATTCAAACGAATTTAGTGACGATGCCTGATCTACTTAAAGTGAAGTGTCCGGGAAAGAATTATACTTCTGTATCAGAAATGACCGTCACTGATTTTTGTCCATTGCACACGACAAGGATTATCGGTATTAGTGTAGCAATTTCCTTTATTGGCTTTCTTATCGGTTTCTTTGGATTACTCTATTACAAATACCAACGGCAAATTAAAGTATGGCTTTTCGTTCATCAATGGTGCTTATGGTTCGTAACCGAAGAGGAATTGGATAAAGAAAAAGTATATGACGCATTCGTGAGTTACTCGCACAAGGATCATGACTTTGTCGTGGACGAATTGGTATCTAAATTGGAGAATGGCCCAATGTCATTCAAGCTGTGCCTTCATTATCGGGATTGGGTAGCGGGCGAGTGGATACCAGCGAATATTGCTAGCTCCGTAGAAAATTCCAGACGAACGATAGTCGTGCTGTCACCGAATTTCTTAGAGAGTATTTGGGGAAGAATGGAATTTCGGGCTGCTCACAGTCAAGCGTTAAGCGAAGGTCGGGCGCGAGTAATATTAATTCTCTATGGTGATATCGGACCCACTGATAACTTGGATCCAGAACTGAAGGCATACATAAATATGAATACGTATGTCAAATGGGGAGATCCCTGGTTTTGGAATAAATTGAGATACGCGCTGCCACATGAACCCAAATTTGCAAAGAACAGTATCGCCGGAAAGAAAATCTTTGAAAATCACCAACTATGTATTCAAACGGACAGAGATAAAAAGGAGCTCACTTATCCAATTGTAATTCCTGAGACTCCACCAACCACTACACCGCCAGCTGACACACTTAAAAAGTTCATCTGTGATAAAGGATCGGAGGAACAATTATTTTTAAACGATTGCGTGCGAGAATCGTATAAGTTGAACGGAAACGTCCCGATCATTCTCTCACCCAAACATTTAATGAAACACGATAATGAAGAATGTCTTGTCTGATAGCACGAAAGTAGAAGTATGAAAAATATTAATTAGAGATCATTTATAAATCCATCTTTGATATATGCAATGTTAACGTCAAGTTTTGATATATTTTTTTTTTTAAGAAGGCTTGATCTTAATTTAGAATCTTCAAACGGTTAGATAATGATACAAACTTAAGAAAGCGAAAAAAGCAGAGAAAAATAAGCGATGTGCAATTGACTGATGTTAGAGTAAACTTAATAGATATATAAATAATACTAACATATTTTAGTGATTCCTATACAATATTAACATATTTTAGCGATTCCTAAATTAAATAATTTTCAGAAATAACTCATTCAAATAATTTGATAAAATATTATCACTATCAATATATTACTATCAATCATTGTTTACATTTTAAAGTATATTGTAACAATTTTTACTGTATTACTATTAATCTAAATTTTCAAGAAATATCTAATAATGTTTGTTTCTCCTGTGATAGGAGGAATAAACATTACTCCTATTGGTTGTTTAAGATTTCAAAATAAAATTTTTGTAAATTATTACAAATTAGCTTCAATTACGCAAATGTTATATAATATTGTAAAATGTTTATTCCTCTCGTAAATGTATCCGTAATATGTTATAATTTTTCATGCAATATTTTAAGACTAATTTAAGATATATTAAAAAATATAGCTTTTATAAGAAAATACTCAAAGATTATTTTATATATTGTGATACAACTTAATTTAGTCATAAAATATATTGTATAATGCAATATTATAATTAAAAAAATAGTTCATATAAGATGTTTCCTGTATCTTTTATTAGCATTAATTTTTAAGAATAATTATTTCATCAAGTTTTTTAAACAATGATATATAATTTAAAAATAGGATATGTTCTATATAAGTTGAAATTATTAGAGTCCGAAGAAACTTTTGCCGAAACTAAACCGAAATACTCGGCTACATGTCAATTTCAATCGAAACCGAAATCGAAATCAAAATTTAAAAATAGAAATCCTATAAAGATTCTATATATATAGACATACCCATATACATCACATACTTTTTCTTCAAATATCATAATTTAGTGAAAAATAATTAAATTTCAACTAAAATCGAAAATCAAAATTTCGGTTGTGTCAATTTTGGCCAAAGAATATAAGTACTTCTTCATAAATCATAATTTAATTATTGAAATAATAATTACACATATTGAAATTAATACTTATGAAGAAAAGCTATATGGTTTCAATCGAAACTGATACGTAACGAATATTTATTTTCAGTTGTGGTAAAAGTTTTAGTCAGATTCTAGAAATTATTAAAACAGTACCTGACAAAAGTTAATTGTACTTTAGAAAATGCTGTCAATGCATCAGGATATGCAAACACATATAGTATAAAGTATCCTGTTTTTTAATGCATTCTTTTATGTCTCTATTTTTTAACTAATGTGACATATAGTTGTTCTTACAGAAAGATTAAAGTATGTATAATTTTTCAATTTATTATTCAATTATTTTATAAGAACTTTAAAAATAAAAAATGTACTTTATGATGTAAAAAGATAAGTAGAACTGTATGACAAATCAATATAAAAATATTGCAAATATATGATAATCTTTTTATAATTTGTTATATTTGTATAAAGAAATTTGTAACGTGCCGTATATTATATGCATATAACACATAAAAATCTGAGAAGAAATATGCAAAATGAATTATAAATAAACATTATATGTATGTGTATATATATATATATATATATATATATATATATATATATATATATATATATATATATATATATTTGTATTTTTTTATTTTTTTATATATATATTATTATTTTTTTTATTTTATATTTTTTTTATATATTATCTTTTTTTT
>Ga0157364_1005442_pt1 | contig 12961 bp, 5 predicted proteins | sample AttsexASBM2_FD_111476 | JGI IMG/M metagenome (GOLD analysis project Ga0157364, IMG submission 111476) | Fungus gardens microbial communities from leaf cutter ant in Ribeirão Preto, State of São Paulo, Brazil - Atta sexdens ASBM2 | ecosystem: Host-associated > Fungi > Mycelium > Unclassified ... | reverse complement strand
TATTATTTATTTTTATATTTTTATATTTTCTTTTTTCTGTATTGTGTGTTTTATTGAGCAAAATGTTTTATTTTCATTTTAAAAAAATATATATATATATATATATATATATATATATATATATATATATATATATATAAAACATAAAAGGTTGGGCAACGATCCAAAAATAAATACAAAAAAGACTATTAATAATATTAGATTACAAATGTTTCAACTCCGATCGAGTCATTTTCAATATTAAAAATAAATAAATTTAAACTTACAAAATAATAATGTCGGATATATAAACTTTAACGAATAACGTTTGAATAATCATATGTAAAGAATAGTCATAAATATTGGTAAACTTTTTTTTCCATAAATGATGTCAAAAATTGCATAACCAAATCAAACTGGATGTAACAAATTCATCTTTGTAAAATTATTATGTCTATAAACAGTTAACACTATAATTAATATAAAGTCTTTGATGTCTATTGTATAAAACTTATACTTCTAAATATTTTGTTATATAAAGTAGTAAGTCCAATTATAAAAGAAAAGTTCATTATGTAAAACAATCCATCAATTTACATCGTTGTTAAAAGATTGGAACAATAATACAGACAACGTTATAAGATATATTTATGTTTTGATTTATTCGAATCAAACCATCGTATTTCTTTACACACACACACACACACACACACACACACACACACACACACACACTCAAGTATGTATATATATATGAAAGCAAAAAAAAATCAATTATTCTCATTATTGTGAGTTTTGCAAGTTAAGTATTTTATTGTGCGAGACAATGTTTTTAAATATACATTTTTTGAATTAACATATATATATGTATATAACGTTTAGAAACATTGCCTCGCACAATAAAATATTTAACTTGCAAAACTTGCAATAATTATAATAATTCATTTTTTTTATTATTGAGATATCCAATAATTATTACATTTCCTGGAATTCACATTTTAGATATTTCTGTTATTAATATACATTGCGCGCAATAATTTAGAGTGCATATATATATTGAACATGCGCGTGCAGATGTGTAATGTTTATACATTAATCCTCAAAATGTAATTAACATGAGACTTGATAATTTGCTGTGAGTTTAACTCTCACAGCTTTTTTTTATAAATAAGTTACATAATTCTCTATAAATTTAGACAAATTCAGAAAATCTACAAGATACAAATTTTATTTAATATATTGAATGTTATTAAAAACCAAAAGTCACAATTATATTATTTGGCACGTAACTTGTTATATTTTTATTCGCGATATTATTATTTGAATAATTTTTATATTTAAAATAAACTTTGAATTTATAAAATTGAATTTTATCATGCATATTTCTTAGATATAAAAAAATTTAAGAAATTTGATTTTTTTTCTTTGAATGTTATTTTTAATTTTACTTAATAAATAAATAGAACGATTCTTTTGCATCAACTATGATAGAAATTTAAAACGAGAATTTCAGCTACCTACAATGAGAGTGTCCGTCGGCATGTTGCTCTTGTGACGTTTGCCACGACCTATCCAACTTACAATTCCAGCACGCTCTCACGTCTACTTGCCTATGCGAGTGTGCGTACTTATGCATATAAGCTACAAAGAAAAAAGCAAGATGTATGGGAACAAGGTCCGCCAGAAATTTTTGTCGTCCTGTCTACCAGCTTAGCTTATTTTGCAAATGAGATATATGTATTCGTAGCACGTCAAGAAAAAGGTAAAAAAGTAAAGAGCGGCGAGAGAGAAGAGTAGAGTTACAAATTGTCAAATAATTGAAATTGAATTTAATTGTTTAGTTTATTATACAATATAAATAAAGTTGAAATATTATATAAATAAGTTACATTTATTGCTGATTTATATATATTTACTTATTACTGCATCATATTACTAAAAAATAAATGTACAAACTGTTATTAGATGATTTTTGGAAATTAAATTAAGAAAATCATCCAATCTACATTATAAGAAATTAATTTTACATTATGAGAAATTCAATGCAAAAAATTCTTGCAACAGTCTTTTGTAAACTGTATAAATTTATCAGAATTAAACAATAATGAAATAAATTAATAACAAAAATGAGAAATAAATATTATGTATGGTTATTAATATTAATATAATAAATTTCTATTTGCTGTAGATTTTTTATATTATTTGCTCATATTTTCAAATAAATAAATATTTTAAAATAAAAATTAATTTCAAATTCACTTTAAATAATAATATCAAAGATTCTGATTATTATTATTATTATTATTATTATTTTATTCAGTATTTTCTTTATGAATTAATAAAGCTTTGACTTATGAAAAATAGTTTAAATATTCTAAATATTGTCAAAGAATATGTGAAAATATAAAGTTTTTATTATATTTGATTTTGCCAACAATATGACAAATTTTTTCCCTTTCTTTGTCCTTCTCTCTCTCTCTTTCTCTCTCTCTCTCTCTCTCTCTCTCTGTAATTTTGAAATAAAATTCTTTTAGTCATCGGATTTTTCCCACTTATCGAAGAGCTGTTAAATCAAAAAAGAGAGTGTCAAAATACATTAATCCTACAAAATCGTATTACAGAGATTTATTATTCTTTTGAAATACATTTTCTTTAGTACTATATATATTCTATTGAAAGAACTCTTATACTTCTTAAAAACTCATTTATATCGCTTAAGGTTGCATATATCATCATTTACATATGTTATTTTTTTATTTCAAATATTTCTTAATATAATATGCAAGATCCATATATTTCTGTATATTTTGTTTTTATAGAATTAGGTAATTCAAGGTTTAAGAATTTTTCTGTTACTTCAACAGATTAATCCTTTCAATAGTTTTTAAGTTTAAAATATTATTTACTAATTTTATTTTTGAACAGAATTGTAACTAATGATAGAAACGAAAATGGCACATTATTTGAAAAAGTCTTTTATCTAATTAAACTGCTCTCGATACATTCTTAAGATAGATAACAAAGAAGTTGCTTTTAAGGGCGTCCATGTCTTAGAATTCCATTAGTAGACATACGTTGTAAATATAGAAGTGTTTTTTCTCTAACATTATTAAGTGGCATTGGTGTACTTAAATAAAAATAAAAATTTATCATGACATTTATTATTTTCTAAGAACTATTTGGCATTAAAAACAGATCTATGCTTTTAATGAGTTTTAATGAATAAATGTTCTGCCTTTTTAATTTCTTCCGGTTTGGTTGACTTTGTCCATGTCGTCTGGACGCCATATATGCTAAGAAAAAACGCAGATGATGTAACTTGGAAAAGAAGTGGTTATATTTGAGCGTGTTTATAAGAACCATCTGGCCTAGCATAATTTATCACGGATGTAGTAACTTCCAAATTAAGTCCAACTTTAAATTAGTGACTTCTGCCTTAATTGCCATGTCAGTAACATTGTGGAATAATATCAACGCACACAAGTATACTTTATACATGACATATTTAATATTCATAATAAAATTATTCTACACAACAATTATCACATTATTATATGCTACAGTTTACTAATCGATGCATATTGTGCACAATGATTTTTTAATTATCATTTTACTTTTATCACTATATAAGTAGTGTGTCAGATAGATTACCACTCATCGATGATAAGTAATAATAATAATTTAAGTAATAATAATTTACGATTATGTATATGTAGATATTAACAGCTTTCTGTCTCTGTTTCTATTCTCTCTCTGTTCGAGCAATTTATTAATTTCATTTATACATGCAAACATGACGTACAACATAATTTTTTGGTCCCACTTAATTAAACAACTTCTGCTGATTTTTTAATAACAGGACTAGTTATTTAATTCGACAAGAAATACAGTCATCAAGCATAATAGATATAATTAACCGTCTTGTTAATTGCAGTATATGATAAAATGAAAATCAAATCAGGATGCGATTCATTGATGAATATCTTATCCTCTTCTGGACGCTTACAATTGTCGGAAGTCACCATACGAAAATCTTGTTATGCAAAGATGATGATTTTGTCGAATACCATCACGTCTACGTACGAATACGCATCTGTATTTCGAATGAGATCTCACGCACAACAGGATCAGTTAGCAAAACGAAAAAAAAAAATATAGAAAGATATATAGTAAATCGTAAAACATTAATAGATATGCATGGTCGTTTATTGATGCAAACGATCTGTCTTTATTTTCGAGATTCTTCTGACGCTTCTCAGTGGTAAAGACTTGTTTATTGATGAATATTATCTCTGCGTCGGCAAATTGGCCTTGATGAAAGATCCGCAACCGATTACGTCATTGCCTAAAAAGGTTTCGGCGGCCTTGTGTTCGGTAAAATGCGAATAAATTCTTTTCGCGCGAAAAAGAAAACACAGCGTAGCGTTAGCGTTTTAATTAAGTGAACCTAAAGTGAACAAACGTGACTTTCGCGATTTCAATTCGTCATTTTTCTGATGAGAAGTAAGTCAAAACAATCGATCCTACTCATCCTCGAACCCGCTATCTCACAATCTTTGCGAGAAATATATATTTCTACGTAAAATTGCGCCATTATTGTCTCGTGTATTGTCGCTTCCATGTGCCTGACGGTGACGTCGTTTGAATTTTTATGCCATTGTTTCGTGGCGAGTTTAAATATTTATTGCCTGTCGTGTATAACATCGCGGTTACGAGATATACGTCCTGCCATTCCACGAGTTGCGTTATTACATTATATTGACGCCAGGATATATGTTCGGCAGTTGACATTTACATTGATGGCTCATTCGAGGAATTCGTTTTCATCAAATTCATTATTCCGCTCATTCGACGTTTTTTCGTTATCATCAATTGGTTATAGTAATTTTTGGTAGATCTGATTGTGAGAAACGATAATTGCTTATTTATCAAAATGTATTTAACATGACAAATTTTTTTAATTTGCGCCATAATCTCTTATGTAAGATTATTGTCAACTACTTATGATATTCATCTATTCGCTTTTATCACGTGCAGAAACGAGAATAGAATTATTTGCACAACTTGATAACACGATGCATAGGTATTAGAAAATTCTTACTCAATACTTACTCGCTTAGAATAAGATATCTACGAATTGAATTAATTATTTCTATTTTTTATCCTGTTTTGTGATGCTTCTTAAAGGTATCCCCAGCTGTCTCAACTGCGATTCTATCTCAACTGCGACTCTATCAAAACGTTAAAGTAAAATTTTGGTCATTATCAATATGATAACGCGAAGGTCACTGCTGGAGTAATTGCCAAAGTAAACACGACATTGTGTAAAAAAAACTGCCAGATAACCTTCGCACGTTTTGGAAATCACATTATTAATGTACAATGTATACAAAAAAAGAAGAAATTTTTCAATAAGTTACATAAAAAAAATCGCCGAGTTCGAATAACAATTTTTCTAAAATTGATAATTTCTAACAAACTCACTTTTAATTATTATTCGAAAAGTATCATACATATGTATGATACTACTTTTCTAAAATCTTAAATTTATATCCTCATTGATTTTGTTTCAATTTCAATGTCCTTTCTCTACATTCTATACATGTGCTTCTAATTGTATTAATCTTTTTTTGAGTGCAAGTATCATTACAAAAGAAGAAAAAGTCTTTTGCCAATGTTTATTTGAATCTATAAATTGTCCTTTGCCGGATGTACTATCCTTTTAAAACTATATACGTTTTGTAAGTATAATCTTAACCCTTTTGTCAATGCATAATTTTTCATTCACTATTATGTCTCACAAGATTTCCACAAAAAATATAAACTGAAAATGAGATAAAATCTGTATAAAACTATCGCTCGAAAGAAATAGCTGTTGATAACAAAATTTATACAAATATATAGGAACTTTTACAGTTTAATCGTCGAATCGGTGAATTAATAGAAGAATAATCTGTTTTTGATAATTATTTTCACAATAATCCGTCTGAATTTTATGGAAATTATCTTAATTTATTAAATCTTAATTTATTAAAAGTTTATGGAAATTTTTAATATCTGAAACATTATGGAAAAATCATGTCTGTTATGTAATGTTTCGCTTGAAATGCTTTGATTTTTATTTAGAATATTTTTGATGATACTAATATATTAATAATATTCACGCAGATCGATTAAAATAGGACACACTGTGTACTGAATGGCATTTCACGTTAGTGTAATCTGCGTCATCGATGCTATAGCACATACTTCAATCAACTGTATAACGCGCGCATCCTCTTCACTTAACAGCGATATTCGACAAAATATATGTTCAATTTCTATAACACTTCCTAGACTTTCAGTAATTATCATTTATTAAACATTGTAAGTATTAATGCACTGGTGTGATAATACAGTAATATTAATATATAATGCATTCATGCATTAATATTTACGATTACACGATGTTTTATATTACTATATATAATTTGTGATTATCGTGCAGATATTAAAATTAATTTAATTCTCTTATCAAGAGCTCTACTCGGAGGTATAATTAGTGAGCAATCCGTCTATATCTAATTTCTCCGGTTTTTATCTTCATGAATTAATAATCGCGGACATTTTATTTACACGATGCGTATCTCGAGTAGCGTTTTATATCACCATGCTCTCGTCCTTTCGATCATTTCTCAAGCTGTTCCCGAGAGAAAGAGATATTGTTTGCTAACATTATAGCGCGCTCCATTCTGTTGAACACGAGATACTCAAGAGTTCACGGAATAGGCACTCTGCCAGATACGCAGCGGATACCAGACGCAACGCCAAAGCGCCGATTGTTTATTGCCGGTGACGTATCTCGACAGAAGTGTCGTGCAAGATAAAATTCAAAAAATGATTCAACACATCGAATAAATTTCCAATAGTAAATTAATTTGATGTGTTGAATCAATTAGATGGATTTTCGCGGGCGATTTAGAGATTTAAGTTGGCAGGGAGAAATAAATCACTGCGCCGCTTCCGGAGAGAAGACCTCGAGCACATGCAGATTATAAATCGAATGAAATCACATCGCTAGCCTTGATCTATAACTGTCTTGTGCCCAAGAATGTGCCCCCGCATGATGTCTTAACAATGTACTTGATCCTTTTTTGACGGTACATTGTAACATTATACATTTGTAGTTGCATTGATTGTTTATTCAAGATCGTCCACACTCTGTCGGTCCTTCTCTTCGTGACAAAAATATTGTATGTCTCTGCAACGAGCACGATGCCAAAGAAATAATCAATCAACGCAGTGAGTTAAAACGAAAATTTAAACATCTGACCACAATTCACTGCAGATAGAAGTTGCTGTATAATTTTATATATTTATTTACAGTCTTTTTCACGGTTTGGTCATAACGAAGAAGTTTATTGAGGGTCAGACCGTTATAGCTTTGATCCTATTATATAAGCCATTCCATCGCACGAGCAAAAAGATTAGGGTCATAAATGCACGTGTTACGCCGTCAAGATACGGCGAACACGAGCTTAAACATTTTCTCACTTCGGTTATTTTATACGTGTGCACAGACGAGCAACAGGTCGTCATTTCCAAACACTTGTGATGCAACGCATAAATTAGCAACATTGTCCCGAATAAACAAGTTTCAAGTGCAATTTCACGTGCAATGAATGCACTCTATCTATTAATGATAAGAAATTAATTGTAAAAGTAATTACAAAGAAAATTATGTGTTGAATTATATATATATATATATACGTAAATATATAATCGAAGCAGCGAATGGGCATAATAGTGAACGAAATAGATTTACTACGTGTACTACATAATAGATCGTGTACTTGATAATATGTTAATTAGCGAGGAAAATATACGTCATTCTTTCTTGAATATTCGATTATGCAAGCTTATATATACCACATAGTGGTACGTTCACGAAGTATGTAGTATTTGTTACAATAATTCATCAATCTATCAATGTGGAATTAATTATTCACATAATTCGAATAAATTGGTCCCTTTTATAATTTGTAAAAATTCGAGACATATTTCTCGTGTACATTTAACCTTTAGAAACTAGGAAGTCGATTTTTCGGGTTTAGACTGGTTTCAGTTTTTTTTTTGTTTTTTTTTTTGTTTTTTTTAGAATATTTATTAGCATATATTAACATTATTTTCCAAAGAAATTAAAAAGTCATCTTTAAAGGTTAGATTACTATAAAATCGAAAGAACAAAGAACCAAATTTAAAGGATTAATTGTTAATTATATTATAAATAAAATCAAAATTATATATACGTAACATTTAATATGTTCATAATGTTTATATATAAACGTGCATGTATATATTAGAATGTTCATATTAATATACATTGCACTTTTAATTTTTAATAATAATGTAATTATGTTATTTATTATCATGAAGAAAAAATTTATTTTACGTAAATGTATTATATATATATATATATATATATATATATATATATTGCAAAGAAAAAATTATATATTTTATATAATTTTTTGTTATTATTGTTTCGATGTTATAGTTTAATGTGACTTGTTAAGAGATAGAAGCCTTAATTAAATTTTACGATCAATAATAATTGAAAAATATTATTAATTATATTCATAACTATAATAATTTTTAATAATGAATATATTTATTCAAGAATGAATTCATTATTATGAAATAATTATAAATGTTTATTTGTTTTATTTAACTCGCGTGCGCGATGGTATAAATAATAAAACGACTGTCATTTCAAGGTCGACAATCAAATGAACTACCTTGATACTATTCTGTATAAAAAGAATGTAACGTGGAATAAAATAAATATATCAGTTTTAATTTTATTTTACATAATTATATTTTATGATATATATCTCGATATAACGTTTAGTGCAGGCAGTTCAATTTAATATCTTTTTGAAGTATCTTCAATTTAGTCTCTTATAATGATTTCTGCGAAAATTCTCTCAGAATAGCTAATGTCATTTTCGCAAACTATAATGAGTGAAATGCAAGTATCTCTGATTTCCAACATCGAAATTACAAAGAATGGAGTAACAGCGATAAAAATACAAAGCTCATAATTATTATTGAAATTATTGAAAATCTCTTGCAAATTTAATATCTTTCAAGGAAAGCTACGAAAGTGTTCCTCTCCGATTTGTATGTTGTTTTCAAGACAAAAATAAGAGACACATATTTTTTTTATAAAGAGTCAATCACACAGGAACGACGTTGCCTATTTTATTAGAGTGTAACATTTCTTTTGAAAAAAAATCGGTAATTTTTTTTTAAGTTAATATTATCGAAACTGTAAGAGATAGAAAAAAAATGTTTAAAAGTTGATGAATGATTTTAAAACTACTTAATAATTATAATTAAAAAAAAAATTTTTTCTATTTTGTACAGTTTCGACGATATTCGAAGGAAAATAACCAATTTTCTTCAAAGGAGTATTGCATTCTTTAAAAGTGCACTTGGGCCTTTATAAAAAATACGTAGTTATAAAAAAAATATATAATGATATGTAGTGATGATGATATGTAAATCGTATATATATATATATATTGTAAGTTCTGTTAAATCGGTAAAACAGCGAATCGAAATTTGATCTTACTTTAGGATCATCCTCTTAAAATGTCTTGTAATTATAGTATCATAAGACATCTTATTATATCTTATTATATCTTTTTATGTCTTCATTTTGGACATGTGCTATCTGGGTGCATTTTGTAATAAAAATAGTTGATGTTGTTATACATATACAAATACATTTAATGCGCATCGGAATTGTACTTCAAAAATCTCAGCGTTATAAATATACACACGTGTAAGATATACGCCACTATTTACTGAAGTACACACATATGTATTAACTATCATATATTATAGTTGTGCTATGGCCTTATTTTTATGCATGGTTGCGTGATGGCATACTAGTTTACTGTATACTGAAAGTTGCACGATAATAAAGATATTACGACTTCTGTGAGAGATACAAATATACATTTTACAATACTAAGAGGATGAATTATGGAGACAAAAAACTACAGTAATTAACTAGGATCAATTGTTTATATATAAATATACATTTCTTTTTATATTTATTATTTTAAGAATAAAACTTACGTTTCTTGTATTTAAATTTAACCAATTATTACAAAAGCATTGCTAAGAAAAATGTCACTGAAAAATATGATTGGATTAATTGGAATTGTGGTTGAAAATGGACGAATAAGAATTTATACGATAAATTTATTATATAATTTATATAATTTATATAATTTATGAAAATGTAAATTCAAAATATGTCACTTGCAGTGTAAGTCTTACATTAGCATAGAATATATATATTTCTTTAAATAGAAAGATATACAGAATAATTTATTTTATTCTATTTTTTTTGTATATTAATGATTTTTGAGCGTTACTAAATTTCGCTTGTTGTTTTCATTTTTTGTTACAGCAATCCACGTGCGTCGCGAAACATGGCGGAAAAGCAACGCCGTGACAATCTCAACGCAAATATATCGACGATGGCGACCCTTGTGCCGAGCGTTGCTGGAAGTTCGAGGAGAATGGACAAAATATCAATCCTGAGATTAGCTACCGCTTTCCTGAGGACACGTTACAGTAAGTCGATCTTATAAGAATATTTTTCTCACATCTTTCCATGAAGCTTTTTCTTAATCCGGGAATCACTCCATTTTTTTTTACGTAAACAATCACTTGGGATGATTTTACACTCCCATTAAAATTATTATTATTATAACAACATGTTGTATATTATTGAGTATTTTCTAATTTATTGACATTTGTGAACATTATAGATATGGATTTATTCATATTTGTCTGAAAAAAGTAATGAAACCAATCAAATATTAAATGGAAGAAGGCACGTTAAGTGCACGATAAGCTTATTATATGACAGTATTTCTAAAAAATAAAGTTTTCCATTAAAACTTTTAATTAAAATTCTCTTTTGGATTTTCGATAGAATATTTAAATTTGTAAGAAATAATTATAAAAAAAAGGAAAATATATCTATATATATATATATATAATATATATATATATATAAAGAAAATATCTATTTTACAACAATTTATTATTCTTGCCTCTGGGGTATAAAACACTCCATATGACTATTCCTGGATTAATAACTTATATTCTTATGGTTCATTATATCGAATCATCTTCAATTATTATATTCTATTATTAGTACGAAATTATATTTTATTATTATTGTTGTAGATTCTAACATAGATAGATTTTGTCTATTAAATTGCATTACGTTTTGTTATTTTAACGGCTCTAAATAAACTACGGATAAATTAAATTCGTCCATATCGTTATAATTTCGATTATGCAGGTGATAAAAAAAGCATTATTTACGGTCGCATGTCTTGTGCATTATTTACAGCACTCGGAAGAGGCTGTACAAACTTCCTTCCTCCATTGTTTAAAGATCAATTTGATCTGGAGCAATTTTTTGTTGACGTGAGTATACAATATTTATCTTTAAACAAAGCAACTAAAACGGTCAACTTTAGATTCGTTTTACAAATTATAACAGCACCTGGTTGACAGCGGAGGTTTCTTCATCGTACTCACCACAAAAGGAAACATCGTCTATGTTAGTCGACAAGTGGAGCAACATCTCGGTCATGTTCAGGTGAGTTTTCCTTATGTAATATGAATCTTCATTTTAATGTGACCAAAGACTATAATTTTATTGATGTTTTTTTCCCTTGAAGTTTTCTTGTTGGAAATTTTCTTTTTATTTTAATCGATTGCACGAAGACTGCGGATATTTTTTCGCTGATGAAAAACTTGTTTTAAAAGAATCTGTAATGTTAAAAAATATCCGGTTGGCTTTTATATCCTATACAAGAATATTAATGAAAATCGAATAATTTATAATTTTAGACACTTCGAACGATACAAATAAATGATATTAGTTCTAAGAGAAAAATCATAAATTTCTTGTCATCTTGATATTTTATTTAGATATTTAAATTAAAGTTCTTACATTACAGTATTGTATTTGATTAAATTTCTCTACGATTAAAAAACCGATTAATCGGGAATACCAGAATTATATGCTTGTTTCAATCGACCGTGTGCTTTTCAATTATTCATCCCCGATGTCTCGATAAGTAATAGCTTTAGGTAAAAAGCAAGCGTATTGTACGAACAAGAGAAACCATGCTGATATCTTTTCTATATACAAGTTTACTCAACAATGAAAGGATTAATACGCTTTTTCATGCGTCGATAATAAGGTCAAGCTTATCATCATCAGAGATAAAACACTTGAAATATTCGTTTCGCATTAACGGAAGCTATTTACACACCATCGACATTTCACAGAATTTTTCATCTCTTTTGCGACAGACTTTCTTTTTTACATAACGTACTTATATTGCGGCGGTTGAAATATAAATGTCTGTGCAGCGCATTTTCGCGCCGGCGCCGAGATAAGCGGACGAGGGAAAGTATGGCAGTGATCGCGATCTTGTGACTGCAGCTTCAGCTGCAGCACCGACCTACCCTGTACCGCGCGGAGTTAGGAATTATCGATCAAATGAATGCGTGCAACGCAAATATGCTCCCATGGCAACCGGCGTACTCTATGCTTTCTGCTCCTTTTCATTCGCCATGTAACGTGTGTGCCCACCAATATCCACATTCGTATTTTCGTATTTGTATGCGGAAATTACTCGCGCGCGCAATTGCTCATGGAAAGATGGCACGTCCGCTCGTGCGTTTCGAAAAACTCGCCCCGCTGCAAATAAAGCGTGTAATGATCTCGCTTGGTAATTTTTTACCGGATCCACGTGCGATTTTTCCAGAAAATTCAAATTGTGTACAATATTATGCAAATATATATATATATATATATACATATATATATATATATATATATAAACTACATATGTCTCTCTCTCTCTTTCTCTCTCTCTCTCTCTCTCTCTCTCTC
>Ga0157364_1005441_pt1 | contig 12962 bp, 9 predicted proteins | sample AttsexASBM2_FD_111476 | JGI IMG/M metagenome (GOLD analysis project Ga0157364, IMG submission 111476) | Fungus gardens microbial communities from leaf cutter ant in Ribeirão Preto, State of São Paulo, Brazil - Atta sexdens ASBM2 | ecosystem: Host-associated > Fungi > Mycelium > Unclassified ... | reverse complement strand
TCTTTTTTTTCTCTCTATTTTTTTTTTTATATAATATAAAAAAAAAAAAAATTTTGTATAAGATATAATTATATATTTTATATATATATTTTTATATATATTTTATATATATATATATATATATATATATATATATGATATTTTACATGTCACGTTAGATGATGTTTTACTAATAAATAAAATATCGATAAAATATTTTGATTAACTATATTATGTATATATAATAGGAGAAATAAAGAAAGAAGTTTACACTGTTTTTGACCATATATCATTCTAATATTAATATAATAGTACGTATTTATAAATGCTTTTATCTACTGTACGTTCATGGTACTTGTAAGAGAGGATGTCTGTTGATCCCTTAGGACACATGAGAGAACCATCTCAGAAGCGAACGAACTCGCCATAACATTGAGCTCTACCGAAGGGTTACTGCCAGTAAGAGAGTTGAAATGTATTACCCTTACTTTTTCTTTTTTTCAGACAACCACGACAACATAGTCGACGTTGATCCACATCAACATCTGTCGTTATATACACGAAGATGGAGCTGGGCGAATTGGTGAGTAACACATTTTTAGTGTAATATCAAAATAATTTTTTATTGCGGCGCAAAAACGGGAACGTTTAAGTATACGGGCTAAAATTATAATTTACGTTTATTAAAGTTCTCTATGGGATTTTATTATCAATATTGATCATAAATTCGAGTAATGATCCGTAAAAAAGGAACTGGCTATTGGGTAATAAAGAATTAATAGATAAATTTTTATATATGTCATCTCAATTTTTATGTACTATTCTTTTATGAAATTTTATTACTATCTTATTAGATTATTGATTGCTTGCTGCGTTATTAATATTTTTGTAATTAATTACAAGACATACAGTGTCTATTTCTGTACATAGGAACGCTATGTAAAATATTGATATGATAAAATTATGCATCAGCTTTAATTGCTACAAGAGTTTCATGACCATGATAAATGTATTATATGTACAAATATTGCTATACGAAAGCTGTGTGTATTTTATTGTTAAGTAACTACTGGTTCCATCATCAGTCAATGATATTATACTATAGGAAATCCAGTTTTTTACTAACTTAATTAATACGTCTTCGCGCGATCTTCCAGTCGTCGAATATTAACTATATCTTAAGAATTTATTCATTGACGTCCGTCTTACACTTTAACTCTCTTGGGTTCTAAGATTCGTATTTATTTTCGTTAGGCGCTATTCTTATTCATACTTGGTGAAAGAATGACATTTTAATGGGTTTCAATAATTTAATATCGGAGAAATATTATACTTTCCACTCATGTCTTTGTCGATTGCATTACGTCTCGTTTGATAATATCAACAATATTATGTTTTTCTTATTATAATATCTTGATGCTCGTTTATAGGAAATATTTTTAAAATAAATATTTCTCTAAAAATGTATTTTATAATTTATACCACGTAGAAAGCTTATTAATTTTCAGTATTACATTGAAAGTTATAAATACGTTATTCTAAAATAAGAAAAATGTGCAGTGCGCACGTATATATTTTGAATAAAATATTTTTATTAATTCCAATTTATTAGTTCCATTAAAAATCTTTTGCAAACTTTATAATAGATCATGTAAACACCGCATGTAAATACTTATGTAGGAAGTTTTCAATTTATTAATATCATATAAATTATATTGAAAGTTAGATAAATACTTTATTCTGAAACAAGAAAATCGCACAATATTCACATATATTTTTTGAATAAAATATTTTTATTAATTCCACGCTAAAAATATTTCTCAAATTTCAATAGATCATGTAAATACCGCAAGAATGACTAATCTTATTCGACTTCTTTTATGATTGCTCTCGAATCCTTTCCCTGCAATGTAAAAGTATGTTTTAATTTATATTTTCAGGAAGCTTATTAATTCTCAATATTATTAATTCTCAATATACTGAAAGTTATAAATACTTTATTCCTGAACACAAGAATAATGCGTGATATATATAATAAAATAATTTTTTTCCATTAATTCCTTATTTAAAAATCTTTCTCAAACTTTAATAGACCATGAAAATACAGCAAAAATAATGAATCTCACTCGCTTCCTTTACGATTGTTCTTGAACCTACCCTTTTCCTACAGTCTTTTGCAAATCCGCAAAAATTTCCGTCCACAGTCTGTGACATTCCTCATTGACTCCGCGATGAGGGGAAGCTTCCGAACTGCAAACATATTACTTCCGGCAAAAAAGGGGCTTAAATGTGCCTCGCGCCCTTGCAGTTGACAAACGCAGGGCGGTCTGGAAGCTCGTTAAGTAATTGCTAAGTGACCAAAGCTTGGAAGGTCAGCGACGTAATGCGAGAATCGTGTACGTACCTCGATACGCGACGCGACAAGGGTAGTTGGGAGGGACTAGGACGAGGGAGAGTAAAAGATGGAAGGAGAGAGAAGGTATAGTGGAGGACGTCTACTTTATAGGCGAAGGGTGAAACGTACAATATACATACATGATGGTGCCAACATTGCGGCTCCTTCACTTCGGACGGACGTATTGTACGCGTGTAGCGTGCGTATTAATGCGTTAGCACTAGGAAGGGGTGCTGGCATAAGGGTTGAAAGTTTCATCCCCTCCCTTTTCTCGGTGAAGAGAAAGGTTGGAGATATGCGAGAGGGTTTGTCGGAGGCATCGTACATCGGTGCCAAATGGTAACACTATAGCCGAGTGCCGGCAAATTAGATTATGCGCAAGTTCAGCCTCGCGACTCCCCTATCGTCGACACCAACCCTCAGAACGTGAAGGAAAACATCGAGGATGTCCCGCGTAGATTCTGTAAAAACCGCCGCCCTTGTTTTCTATTTAGCGTTAAGAAGAAGTTAAATGTTAAGAAAAATGTATGAAGAAAATTGTGATAGGAGATAGATTTAAAGTTTCTTCTTCACGGCATAGAGAGTGATTTACAATTAGCGATTAAGAAATTTTTTTGCGAAGTGATTTCCTATGATACGTTTATTAATTGTGTTATCAGTTTATTTATTCTGTAATTATATATACAGTATATTAAGAAAATTCGTATTAAATTAGAACAAGTTTTGTTCTATGAATCGAAATTTTAATTGAACAATAAAAATTTGATTTAAAAATATATTTAAATGCGAACTAAATTGTTTAGTAGGTATAAATAAATATTTTATAGAAGTTATTTATAAAAATATTTAATATTTAAAGCAGAAAAATGTATAGATGCAAAAGTAATTAAATTTTGTTACGTAAACAAAATATTTGATTGTTGTTAAAAAATACCTCAACTGAACAGTTTTATTGAAAGCACTAAATTTTTTCCTAGTGTAGTTAAATCTTTTTCCGTAAGTTTTTCTAGACATTTTTTATCGTTACCAATAAACTGAAATAAATTCGACATAAAATATTTTTTTAAATTTAAATAGGCAATCTTTCAATCAAATTTAACAAATTGTGAAATCTATTCACGTTGAAATTTTAGAATAATTAAAAAGTACCACATTTGGAAATTTCTATTTCTTACAATTTAAATAACAGTGAAACACAAAAAATAATTCAGAGAAAAAAATGTTACGTATTCACTTCTCTCGTGAAGTTTTCAACATTTCATTAATTTAAACATGTTCTAAAACGGATTCTATGCCTTAGTATTGCAATAACGAGCAACCGGCGGAAATTCGGTTTCAATAAAACCACTGGCCTGTCATGACCGTGCGAAAAACATTCGCACGAGAGTACATCGATCGAGGCCGTTGGCTATGGTCTGTATCGACGTGCACAGCCGATGCAAACGATAGAATAATACGTTGCGGTCGAACGGGCGTACCCGTAAGAACGGCAGCGTCATTCGAACGTAATTATCGGCGATTACACGACGCGTGAGGCACGCGAGTTACAAACGAGCGGTGTCGAGCACATCGGCGGATCTGATCCGATCCGATCGAGCCATCCTGCGCGTTTCCCCGCGAGAAGTATCCCGCTAAAATTCACTTTTACGTGTCTACCGTTCGTAGAAATAATTCACCATCGACGACTCGTCACTCGACGGAGAATGACGTCTTCATCGCGAAGTGCGCGCCGAGAGAACATTACGTTGACGCGACGGCGAAAGTTGGCCCTCCGTTGACAGAAAAGCTTTTTATTTCGAAGAGCACGCGTGAGGAAACGGCCGTAGGTACTGCCAGCCCGGTCGGATGCATTATGCAGCGGCTGTTTGAAGTCCGCCTTTCCTTTTTCTCCCCGTTTAGCTTTACTTTTTCTTCTTCTCCTTCTCTCTTATCGTCTGTCTCTCTTTTCGCTTTTATTCGCTCTCTTTCGGCGTGAAGCGGCGGCATCCGCGACTACATCGCTAGCGAAATACTATTCGCGCGTCGTGAGAATCTCGAGAGACGGATATTTCGTGATACAAAGGGAAATGTTTCACGGCGAAGTGGATTGATTATTCGGTTTCGCGGAGCCGGTAGAGAAAAGAGAAGCGACGATTGTTAGCTCGCGCGGGGAGACGCGAACAATGCTCGGCCGCTCATTTGTGCTTCTGCCTCGATGAAAGGATGGAAATCGCATTACTTTAATCACCGCTGAGATAATAAAAAAATCGTGGCTACTGTTTTACTACGCTCCTCGCTTTCTGCCACTGCGGCCTTTCTTCTTTCTGTTTTCTTTGCTGCGCGTTTCATCCGCATTTGTCCTCGCGCGATTATAATCATCGTTGTGTAAGTGTACGCGCGTATTTCAACGCTGTAGCTCAAAAAATCGTGAAAACCTTGAAATCAGAATCCTGTAAATTTGAAGAAAGATATATAGATCCACAATATTTGATGTAATTCGGCTGTTACGGTATTATATGAGAAAATGTGTTATATGCATTATTAAAATTTTCATGTTTTATAGCGTTATATAAGGTATTGATCGCGTACAAGATTTCAGCGAAAATAAAGTTGTTCGTGCACGATATTTTCATAAATACAAGCGTCAGAGTGTTTGTCGAATGTTGAAGTTTTTTACTTAATCAGTACATTGCGTGTTTGTCATTCTTCATCTGCGTTAGATGTCACGTGAAAAATGACAAATTAAAAGCAATGGAATTAATTCGACGCCCGGCAAAAATTATGACACGCGACTAGGCGATAGGGTCCAGCTTTCAAAGTCACGATGTCCTTTCTTATTGCTATCTAAATCTGATTCATAAACAAATTTTTTTGCTACTTTTTGTTAAAAGAGAGCATATATTTTAGGATATGTTAATAATTTTTTCGACGACAGATAATATATTTTTCTATTACTATTTATAACTGTTATTCGTAGTCTATAATTATACCTAATTTAAGCTATTTTTAATCATTTTCATAGATTGCCATTACTTCTATATGGTTAATCTGACTGAAACTATGGAGCTGTATGATGGATAGATATTTTTCTATTATTTATGACTATGATAAATGATTATTATTAAATATCAAAAAGAAATTATATTATCGCATGTAATATTGAATTATCGTTAGATCGCATGTTATCATAACGCATGACTGAAATAGTCGAAAAATAGGCACGTGAATAGACGAGTTGGCGTATCCGACTTTCTTCGAGTGACACGAGGCAGAATTAAATTCTTACCATGAAGGGAATTGTGCGAATGGAATCCAAAAATGTTGTAACACTCATCCAGCCATAAGGCGACGACTGTATCATTAATCATTTGCCGAAGGAAGGTACGGTGAAAGGTCGTGTACACGCATGAGATTACGAAACGCGATCCGGGGACCCCGTGTTGAGAAAGAATCACACGAGATAGCCACCAACACCCGGACAAAGTAGACATGTGATGTAGATCCATGACACGATGATAATTTATCCATGCCGGTACGAGGAAGGAGCATTGCACGAACTTCTTATAACTCACGAAATACGAAAATGTTTCGCATCGAGAGAGATAATGCCGTACAATCGCGTATACGTGGCATTTCATCTCGTCTCGCACGATTTTCTCTTAACTCTACATGTGCGTTTGTGAAAATCATTGCGTTTGAACGTCTCTTGAAAGGACCGGCTGTCATTTTTACGTTATCATCACAGAGATTAGAGGCGCAATGATTGTAAAATACGTAATTCGCTAGATGATACGAGCGATAAAAGGGAGGATTCGTCGCGCGTTTACGGCAAGGAAATGCGTTGATCACAAGCACACTTTTCTCTCGGTACGGCTCGCGAGCATGACGACATTATGCTGGGCGGCCACGTTTTACGATGCATACGCCGTAATTACAGCGATAATTTAAGTGAGACAGAAGGGGCGTAGGAATTCTCTCGGGAATCGTAATACCTGACATTACTTTGGGACTAAAAGGGACAAGGGTTTCCCGGTTTCTATTCTGGGCCTCGGTATGAAATGTTTAGCATATTAACCAACGACCCTGAAAAATATTTGTTTGTTACTACTGCGAGGCTAAAGCCGTGATTATGTTCCCTCGAAGGAGGGTAGGCGTCACGCAAGGGATTTGCCGCGAAACGCGGCAGTGAAAATTCAAGATTCTTTTAATAATTACAGTGTGTGTAAAAAGTATTCGTACAAGGAAATTTTTTTATGAAAACATCTTATTTGTAGAAAATAAACATTAATTAGTAATTTCATACAATGAATACATTCTGTTCTAACATAAATAAACGAGCTTCCCATGTATTTCTGATTTTAGAAGTTAAATTTCTTGACTGTATGAATACTTTTTGAGCATTCAAATAATACAATTTTTAATTTTCGCTTATTTTTCAGATGATACATTTTCTATAATTAATACACATCTTTTTTGTATATATAATTTTAAAAAAACTTGCGGTCTATTTTATTTTTTATAAATAAATTGTTAATTTTTATAAATAATTGTTATTTTTTATAAATAAATTATTACCCAGCAAGAAATGATCGTCAATTAAACATCGAATCGACGACAAATTTTTATTGAAATCATCGCATCAATATTGATTCGATGATTCATTTCTCGCTAGATAATATTTACTTTTTAAAAATAAAATTTTTTTTTAAATTTCTCTTTTTTTTCTCTGTATGAATACTTTTTGCATTTACTATACATTGTTAGATATCAAAGAATCAAAGCGACAACCCAATTCCTTGAAAAATAACATTTTATTATTTTTAATTTTCATGTGTGCTGAAATGTAAATCCATTTTTGTAATTAGATATCGTTCATATTTTAATGTATATATTTAATAAATAATAAACTAAATTTGAGATCTCAAAATAGATCTCAAATTTAATAGATATATATTTAATAGATATATATTTTTTTTTAATTAAATGGTTTTTTTTTAAATAAAATGTTTACTTTATTATTTTAGTCAAATTAATAATATATTGGAATAGCGGATATAATTTAACATTATGAATTTAACGCTGTGCGTATTTAATAAATTATGATCCGTCAGTAAGCATATATATTATTATTTAAATAATTGTATTTGATATTTTAAAAGCAAAACTTTTACGAAGTAAATAATTAAATTAGCGTTAAAGTTATAAAGGTAAATTAGTTTGACACAGTCCCCTTTCCCGGAAAATATCTTCTCTCCCTGAACAAAGTGCGGCGTTAATCAAGCGGACGTTTGTAAGTGGTAACGCGTGACTCTTTAATGCGATGATCGGGCAATATCGCTTAAGCTGCTATACCATGGTCGTAATTAATGGGCGCGAACGAAGGGACAATTTCGAAATGGCTCTCGGCAACCGTGCGCAATTGCAATTGCATCGAGCGGAAAGCCATGGTTCGATTAATACCTGAAAAATACTAGTTATTTGTGACAGTGCAGATCCGAAAATTAACAAGGAGAAGTTGCATGATAAATATTGCGATAGAATATTGAAGTACAATCAAGCGCTCTTGTTTACATCACAAACATTTGAAGAAAAATGAAGATATTAGCTGTTATGCAAATTTGCAAAAAAAGGACGATATTAGCAATGCTATTAGCAATGAATTTATTCAGCTTTATCGTCTCGATAGTTTATGATTTTGGACAGTTCTAGATGAGCGCTTAAATATCATGTATACACACGTTTTCTATTCGAGTGACTATATTATTATTATATCACGCGCGTGCCCATACCATTATTTTACAAGTACAAATGTGCGTCAGGGATCGCGAATGAAAGATATAGAATGAAAGAGAAATAATAATGACGATCAAGTGTTGGGGATGGAAAACGAGGAAGGGAGGTGAAAGAGTCGCGTGTCTCGCGTGTCACCATTCGATTTGGCACCGCGGTAGTGTCGGCCGGCAGCTGGGCTTTGTCCATTTGTAATTCCCTGTATGGAGTACGCGACGTATGCACGTGGCTATATTGCATCGGACACGGGAATGCAACACGCACCATTTCGAATTACACGGTGTGGATGGGAAAAGAAGCGCGAGGCGGGAGAGTCGCCAGAGTTGTCGAAATGTTGACGTGTTTTGTACTTTTTCCTCTCCCTCCCCCGCGACACTCTCTTTGCAGGGACGCGTTGAAAATTCAAGCATCTCACCCCGCGGTTATTCGCTGGCGGATGATATTCCGAGGGTCGCGGAGAATGGAATTTTCTAACATAACACCTCATAAACCTACTGGCTCTATTTTCCACCTTTTCATGCACAGAATCGCGATCATAACCCCGACAAGGAATGTTTATTTATAATATGAAAAAGATGTCTCAAAAGTACTGCACATTTTCTCTAAATCACAAATATTACGTTTTCAAATTTTATGATTACGAGCAATTGAATGTTAATCTTTTATGATCATTGAGGTCAATGTGATTACAAAATAATTTTAAGGGTCTATATCTCTAATTAGCGTATCTCTGATTAATAAAATAATCAATCTTTTTTACAATAATTTCACACTTTTTTTCAAAAATTGCTTTCATTTCTCAGAGTAAATATCTTTTTTAGAACGCGAAAATTGCATTATTTTTATAATTTTTTGGAAAGTGTCATATGTGTAGAATATAGTCATAAATTTTTATCAAAAATATTAAAAATTAAAAAAGTTATGAATTTTTGTACAAAATTGCTCATATTTTATTTTCGCGATTTTTTAAAATATATTAACATTAAAATTTTTATAAAGCTACTATATTTCTATGTTCTATAACGTTTAAAGTATGTTCAGTAATTTTTTTACTTTAAAGAATGAAAACTGTAGATATGGCAACTAGTTAAATGCGTTCTAGGATCATTTTGATCACGTGTAACCACAGACCTTTCAAGATGTGTGAACCATGAAGGGTTAAAAAGTTTTAATAATTTACACACTAAATATTTAAGATTGATAGAAAATCAAGTTGTTTTCTTTGTTTAGTTTTAAATGAAATTAATCTAACAGATAATTATAAACGAATAATAATTTTTACTAAAAGAAAAAGTCGATTTCAAACGTTGAAGAATCTGTAATTAAGAGAAAGGATACTCTTTAGGCGTTAAATACCCTAATTTTCGACGTTAAATATAATCAATAATTAAATTTCTATCTTAATTAACAATCTTCTGGGATGATACTGCACGCAAAGATCACCCATCGCTCGAGGAACGATAAATCGACAAGAAAAATTGCGTCAACGTACTTTTGTGTAATTAAGTGCGTCGGCCGTAGGGAGGGAAGGAATTTTTCAAGATATTCTCCGTAATCACGTTGGGGTGCGGGGTATAATAATTATCGCTCCTTAATTGAGCCGCCAGGAGCGGATTCTTGCCCAGACGGGGTTCAGATACATTCGCGGCGCCTCTCTCACTCATTGAAGTAAATGGTTCGTGTTTGTTCGTGCTTGTTTGCTTGCTTTGGATCCGGTTTAACGTTCACATATCGACGCCATTGTTGACCTTCTCATGTTAGAATCCATGAGACGCGAGTATTGCACCAATGTCGCAATACGTTCAATGTCCACTTTCGTGGCGGATACACAATCTTGGCCTCTACAATATTTATCTCCAATGACGGGACGCACATATACCATCACTCCGCTACTTCCTCAATGGGCGAGGGATAGACGGTCGTGAAGAAGGCGAAACATGAAGAGTAGATCCTACGGGACTTCAGACGGAGAAGAGCGTCGACTCGGCACCGAGGCGGCAAAGTAACACTCGGTGCTTTTGCCTTTGTGGATTCTTTACGATCAAATGAAAGTGTTTCATGCAAGGAAATACGAAATATTGTTCGACAAAATGCTTTTAACGCGATTAGAAAGATTATATATCGTAATACTTAGGACAGATATTTCAAAATTATAAATTCAAAAGAGTATCAAACTATCGAAATTGAGGATCGATTTTATATCTTGAAATGAGATGAAAATTACAAAATTGAGCACAATTATTATAATGTCTATAATTTCATTGGTTAACATGAATCAGTATTATTTTTACTGATTTCAGTGCTACACTTATAATTAATGTAATCATCAATGAATATTTATTGTTTTTCAGTAATAACACTTTTAGAGGTTATGATTTCTGCAGATTGAAATGCATTTCAAAGTCAGTGATCCTCTTTTAGAGAATAATAAATTTGCTCTTTTGTAATTTTCCTTGTTTCAAAATACACAATCGACGCTCTGGAATCTTATCAACGAATTGCTGAAGATTTTCCGACGATAATTTTCAATGTAAACCAAATCCGTCATAATTTCATTCGCTAAGGGCGCTGCGCTGGCTATCAAACACGCATAAAATGATTCATGAATTTTTCCTCTCTTTGCTCCTTACCAGAGTGCGTATATACAGGCATGGCCGCGACAGGTAATTTGCATTAAGTTAATTGAACCCACAACCGGATACCCTTTTTTACAAGACAATGCACTTACACCGGTTTCTTGCGGACAATTGACAGTGCGCGCTAACCGACCGCATACGGATAAACGGCGTTCTCTCGCAGGAACGTTAAATGTGTTTCCCTCGAAGAGATAAATGCGGCTGGTGGATTATGAACTCGCATGGTCGGATCGCCGTTGACGTGCTGATAATTAATTTCGAGCGTTAATTTCTTTCTTTCATATTATCCTTCGTTTTGCGCGCGACGCACTGCGCTGCGCGGATCGGCTCGGGATCCGCAACAGGAATGCGATAAACATGAAAAATTGCGCTACTCTTGTAATGTATCACGGCCTGTACTACTAGTTCATAGCCCGCAAAGCGGCCGTCGTCAACATTATCAACTCGCGCCACGAGTTCTCTCCGGTTTTCAAGAACGTTGATGCAATAAAGGGAGGTAGACTGCCGGTGACGTTGAGAGGTCACGACGTCAAGAAGTTCGATTCAGGTTGTAAGTGTTCAGCTCCTTACTTCGAGACACGTCCGAAGAAATACTAGGCGATATTTTGAAATTAATCATCACGATGTGCTCTGCATTAAAGCTAATTTAATCATCATGTTTTGCCAATTCTCCAATTCGTTATCGCTCACCGTCGCGACTTGACTGAAAAAGGATAACAGCATACTTAGTAGGGGTGATATCGTAGCTGGTCACGTTGAAAAACGATACATTCAGCCGATCTGATTATCGCTATCTGGTATTAAGCAAATCTATGTATACGTTCTCCGTTGCATGTCGGCGGAGGGAAGCAGGGAGTTGCCTAAAGGGCTGCGCGATCATCGACGTGCGCCGTTAATTCATTTCGCGAAGCAATTTAGATAATCCCTTGGAGGTTGTGTTTCGCTTAATCATGGGGCGGGATCTCTCCTGACCGTGGAACGACCGAAGGGGTGCATATGCTTCGCCGCCGGGCCTGTGTGGCAATGTGCGCGCGTGCCGGATTCATTCAGCACCCCTGCACCCCTGTGTCGAAACACGATGCGTTTCTTACTTTTTTGTTAGGGGGTGTTTCGAGTGGGCCGTTCGTATATCGGTCGTTTTTCGTTACGACCCTTCACACGCTCGTCTTATCTTGCGCAAGCCCGCATCCTTGGGAAATCATGCGCAGAACTCGGCAGGCGATTCGTCCCCCCTCCCCCCGAGCACTCGTCTCGGTCGAATTTGCATAAACACAATTAGTTGCTCTCATTGAATTATTCAAAACGGCCGGAACTATCAGCGAGGACAGCAGCCATTATCGTGCCCGTAGTCAAGCTCTTCTCTCGGCGAGGGTTGCCTGTATCGTGCGCTACACGCTGATTTTCACCGAATACGAACTGCGAGATTATGTGACGTTACGTCGACGGTACCCAACGATACGGCTACGATAGCTCGGCTCTGTTAATACTGATCTTGTAGCTTCAACGTCAGGAACGCGTTATAACAACGGTATAATGTTTCATTTTCACAAGATATCTTGTAGGAGATATTAGATGGTAATTTGATATTCTATCTGTAGACGAACTCAAAATTATGACTTCATCTTAGTATTTTAAAAAAAAACTTCAAACTTCAACTTCTAGTTTTAAACATTTTTTAACAATCGACACTAAAAGCAATACCGTTCATTAATTTTTGTAAAAAGTAATTTGTTTTTTAGTGTCACTCGTTATTAATTTTAAAAAGAACCGTATAACTGTTACCATGACTTAGAAAATACTTTTTTGTAATGTTAAAATAAAATATTAGATTAAAAAATTACATTATTTAATAATTAATACTCTCTAAATCTGAATAATCACTGATATTCAAGTATGTCACTGGTAATCAGAAAATTAAATGTGAGATTCCTAATCTTACCCTAATCGGGTAATTAATGGCTATTCACTGATTCAGATTTAGAGAATATTAATTACAAAAGTCAATATTAAAGCTTAAAGCTGTAAGCCAGAAATAGATTTTATAGAATGCTTTTCTTTATTTGTATTAAATTTATATCTAATAAATTTTCAATAATTCTTTAAATTAATTTTTTTATTCTTTAATATACGCTTCTCTTTAGGAAATTAGAATGTAATTTATATAGATTTTATTTAAAATGTTT
>Ga0157364_1005440_pt1 | contig 12962 bp, 5 predicted proteins | sample AttsexASBM2_FD_111476 | JGI IMG/M metagenome (GOLD analysis project Ga0157364, IMG submission 111476) | Fungus gardens microbial communities from leaf cutter ant in Ribeirão Preto, State of São Paulo, Brazil - Atta sexdens ASBM2 | ecosystem: Host-associated > Fungi > Mycelium > Unclassified ... | reverse complement strand
TTCACTTTTCGTCGTCCTGGTTTTAAAAATTTTTTACATCAGCTATATGCAGTTTTTGCAGAGAGAAAGAGAGAGAGAGAGAGAGAGGGGGGGGGAGAGGATGGGAGAGGAGGGGGGAGGGAGGGAGGGGGAGAGAGAGGCAAAGGGAGAGTGAGAGAGGGGAGAGGGAGAGGAGAGGGAAAGGAAGAGAGAGAGAGAGAGAGAGAGAGAGAGAATTGTACACTTAAAAATTCTTCACTCAAAAATTAAGATATAATTTATACGTAAATAATTGTAATCAAACACATGACTGTAATCGAAAGCTTAATTGAGCTGAAACTGAACGTGCTTGGAAATAGTTGGCGAAATTTTTAAATGCGGAAACTATCGTAGGTATTGGACGAGACAGATGCGTCCGCATCAAATTCATGTAGAACGTAAAGCAAAGTGATCGTCGTAAAACGAGCAGTTCATATACACGAGTTACATCAATAGCTAGAGCCTTTTTTCGACGGTATTGAACATCAATCTTCTTCACTCCATTCGCGCGGGGTATTGCTTGCGGTAACAATTTGCGGTGCAATCGATCGAAAATCAGAAACCGCCGTGCCCTCTCATCGTATCTACGGTTTCGCAAAACCGATCGCATGCGGTATAAGAGACAAAGATAGTCGGGATTTAACTGTACTCGGCAGATGCCTAACGGGACAGAGAGATTGGGGATGGAGAAGGGGAACACTACACATACCATTAATCTCACATAATTGTTATGCGTTCCCGCACATGTGTGGGCGCGATGTCCCGATCGGATTTCGTGAACCAACGCCCTTTTGCACTCAATCGGCCAGTTACGAGAGCGTCGCTTAACGGCGGTCACTGTTTCAATGGATAAGAGCGGATCTTCGTTCGTGAACGATGGGATATTAGACGTGGTAGTTATCGTCTGTTCGAAGAAGATTGACGATCCATTGAGAACGTGGCAGGAATATAAGCTTAGATCTTTACAGGGTGTAACGGAATGTATAAGAACGTTCAATGGCTATGTAACACGTAATCTATTTTACCGCGAAGAATCTCGACGATCTTTTGTTGGCACATATATATTAGATATTATGTGCTGCGGATCGTTATTATTTTGGTTTTTAATCGATTTTATTGTATTGTATTTAGAGAAAAATGTGTAGTCAAACAAATACAAAACATTTCTAGGCAAAAGCGTTTATCGATTCATAAGTCAAATCTTTATTTATTTGGAATAAAAAGTATATATCGTTTATTTTTACGTAAATTAGTTGTTTTTGCTATGCATATTCTTGGTATAAAATATTAAGGCAATTATTTTCTTATTTTCTCATAAAATCAATATCAATGTAATCCAGATGATAATTTCACACTTGTCTTTGTGTACTATAATGCATGTGATTTGTTTCTAAATGTAATATTGTAACATTGTAATGTATAATGTATGTATTGTAGTGTACTATGTAATTATATGCGGATTTCTCTTTAACGTTCTGGTTGCATCGTCGCGCGTATTAATTACCGAGTGCATAAAGCAATTATATGCAACGTTAGCCGCGGGACGATCCTATTGATTTGAAATTTTTAATAATTATTGACATTTGGATAATTGACCTTCCGCCAGTGCTGATTAATAGCTGTCATTGCGGCCCGTATTCCAGAAATAAACTGGCACGAATTCGAATTCACGATGTTAAATTCCCGTAAATTTTGATGGTTTCGCTATTATGTTACTTTGCCATAACTGTCGTAACGTTTCTAAAGAGATAACGCGCTTGAAATTTCATTTACACATATAATTAATGCATTGATTCATCCTCTTGTTTATCGGCCCTTATTAATTAATATTACGCACAGATGAGGATTAAGAGTAGAATGTAATAATTAATAGAGTATTTCGCGCGAATATGTTTATTCTCTGACAATACAATAAATATTAGTATATGGAAAGAATTTTACATACTATAAAATAACTAAAAATTTAACTAGGTACAGATTTAAAAATAATTTTTGTTGAACCATCAACAAAATAATTAGATACAATCAGTGGCACAAGACCGTCCACAACATGTATCAAAGTATTACGAAGCAAATGTTACTTTCGACGTTTTTTTTATATCTATAGTTATGAAAAAATTTTATTATGATGACAAAATATACATTTCTGTGAAATATATTTCATTAATTGTAAAAATAAAATAGATGGCTTATTTACATATCAAATTTCATTTTGCCGTATTTAAATGAAGATTTATTTCAACGAAATAAATATATTTTTCACAAATAAATTTTTAAATATTTTTTTTCTCAATGTAGTTAGCAGCTCTCTGAAAAGAACCGAGTACATTAAAAATTGAAATTATATTTTAAATGTTTTTTATTCATTAAAATATACTTTTATTATTATTTACTTAATTATGGCATTTAATCACCATTATCATTAATTATAGCTGTAATTATGCTTTGCACGTGCTTTTTATGAAACTTTTACAAATGTAAAAATGATATCAATCGGTGGATTAGCCTATCTGATTAACCACAAAGATTAGCTTTAAGAAATATGAAATATTTATTTTGAAGTTGTTATCTTTGATATATTCGAAAATTTGAAGATTTTTTTTTACCTAAAATTTTAGCTCAAAATTTTATAGGAATCATGTCCCGACAAACTATAATTAATGATAATGGTGACTGGATGCCATAATTAAGTAAATGCACTTTAATGAATATAATGTGCTATTAAAATATTACTTTAATTTTTAGTATACTTGTTTTTTTTTTCAAAAATCTGATCTACGCTTTTATGCTTCTAATTGTAGACTGTTTAAATGTTGATGACATTGCTGCAAAAAATTTTAATATCTAGTAACCAATTTAAATCCTATATAATTGCATATTTTGAAAATCGAAGCAAAATTATTTTCAAATATGTATTTAGTCAAATTTTAAATACTTCAATAAAAACCATTCTTTCCGTATAGATTAATTGCTCTAATCTGTGTCGTCTTATTGCAGAATTTCTACATTTATTATCCTAATTTTACATCTTTACCCCATTGTGTACAATAATGTACTCATTTATTTAAGATCCATTCTTGTTTTCACTTGGATAATAAATAACTAGAAATACATAAGATATGGCATTGTATTTTTACTAAAGATGGCTTGAAGAGAACCTGAAATTATGTTACGTATTTTTACACAAGAATTGAGTCAATCCCACTAATTGCGTTTTGCTTTATTATAGATACATAGATTTTAGATTAATTTTGCTATTTTCTAATGATTTGATCATCACATAGAAAATTATTGAAAAAATTCAGATTCCATCGTTTTCAATTATAGATATATTTTTCATTCATCTCCGATGATACGCGTGGAAAAATTTTACATTTTCGTGATTCATATTTTTAATACAGATAGTTAATTGCAACAGAGCAAACAAGAATATAAATTCGCAATTTAATTCTTATTGCCGTTGTACGCATGTATATTATAAAAATATCGTGTTGTTAAAGGATTAAATCGATATCATGTTGGATACGACTGCCTTTATAAATCAATTTCATATCGGTGGTCTAGCAGTAGTATTAACAGTTTTCGATACCACAACGTTCTCGTCCGATTATTCGAATCGTGAGCGTACCATCAGCACGACTTTGATATACTGCCAATATTATTCATAGGAAAGACATACAGACTGATTGAATTTTAAATGGCATCGGTTCGGTAATGGAGAACAGCGAGAGGGTGGAGAAAGATATACACGTAAGAAAGCGAAGACTCTTTGAAGATCAATTTCTGTTATCGTAGACGGAGATCGATGACAAGTAAACTCGTCGATCGCGGCGCGTGCGTATGCGTAAACACGCGTGTTATCGTCACGCTTTCGGCGGAAAAGCTGCCACGAACGACAGGTTCTTTGCAATTCAATTTGACCGACGATTCCGCAAATCCGTCGATATTTGCAATCGTTCGGCAAAAAGGGATTGTCCCCACACTCGAGCGTAATGTCAAACGCCGCGCGTGTTTTCGAGAAGAAATTCCCTCCTCTCGGAGCCAGTGGAAAAATATTTGTTTCCTGCGATTGACGACAATGCGCGTCGGCTGTAACCGACGATTTTTGACTTATATACACGAAGGAGGATACGGAGATAAGTGCGCGAACATTTTGACGATTTATGTCTGTGTACGAGGGTGATTTTCGGACCTTTCCGTGCACGGAACACATTGTGGAAATATATGGCCTGACTGTAATATTCTACATATTTTAGTACCGCGCGCGCGGCACAGATTACGAGTTTACAAATGAAAAAATAACGTGATTAATTTAAAAGGCCACACGCCGCGGAGATTAAACTTTCTTCAGCTAAATAGATTTAACGTAAATTATACATTTATCCGGCATTCCAAATTTTTATATAATTTTGTTAGAGATTTAACTCTCTCTAAAAATATTTTTTATATCTTGTGATATATACATTGAAAAAAAGAGTTTTATAATTTTGCTACCAAATGTTAAGTGAAATAATTTCAATCAAATATTTAGTTAATATAATTAAAAATAATTTTTCTCTTTCTTATATATAAATATCTTTGAATTGATCAATGAATTAATGCATGCACTGGATCTCGGCGTGAAATATTTAATCTCTCATACAAACTCCAAACGTTTCCATCCTAGTTCGGATTCTTTTCAATGTCAGAAATTTGCATTCGCGAAATCATTGTGTTTCCTGATACATTATACAATAATAAATGAAAACATCACAATATATTACTAATAAACGCAGAACTGCGTTTACAAAGGCATTAATTCATTGATCAATTCATCTCAAGATAATAACATATAATATAATTTAATAAAACATAATAATATAATTAATCATTTGATAATCATTGTTAAAAGAGTAAAATTATTTTTTTATTAATCAAGCCTTTAATTGAAATTATTTTGCTCAACATTTAATAGCTATTATCAGATTTTTTTTATACAATCTCGATTATTATTTTTATTTTGTTAAGATATTCAAACTCATTCTTTTTTAATAAAATTTTTACTCCGAGGAAACTGAAGTTCCGAAGATCAGATATGATTGAATGAAATTAATAGAGTTAAATGTAATTAATATGTCAGCCAGTTTGACTGGTTGACTAGGTTTTTACTATTTGCATAAGTTAGTAATTGATGCGTGTGTGTACATAGTGAAGCTGATTCGTCTTGTATTGCTATGATTTTCATATGAGACAATTTACAGATGGTACGTTCGGCTTTCATCGTTATAAGGCGTATATGATCGATGACGCCTAGCTTGGCGATAATTACTGGTATTATGAAGCGTTATCAGCTGGCTCATGGGCAATACTGGCTTGATTTCGGCTGTTCCTATATCGGGAATTATGATGCTTCATTGAGGGGGGTTGATTACATTATGCGCTAATCAGCTTGACGTCGTATAACCAAATTCAGTACTGGTTGACGCCTTCGTATGATAAATTCGGTGGAGCGCATAATTCGTTAGCATACTTGATATGCACCGGCGTAGAATGTCGCCTTCATCTCAAGTTACTGTCGTAGAAAAGACGCGAGATAATCTTTATTACACTGTATTATCACTCAAAAGTATTTGCCCATTCTATCGTTCTTAACTAAGAGATTGGTAAAAAATTTCAATTTTTTTCTAATCTTCTAGATGTTAGACTTAATAGTAATATTTGATAGTTTATAATAGATAGTTATAGTTTATAATTGATAGTTATAGTTTTGTGTTCTACATATCGTTTTTTTACTTTAAAAGTAACACAGTTTAAAAAATTAAAATTTTCGATAAGGGAAAAATTTATTTTTCGACTTAATAGAAAATTAATGGCTAATCCAATAATATTGGCAAAAAAATATGCTTTTCGAAATACGAACATGTCATTTTTGTCATTATTGTCAATTTTGTTTTATATCTTTTAATCTTTAAAAAAAACACTCTTTTCAAATCATCCTTTTCAAATTGTGACTTTTTTTGTGTATATTTATAAAAAAATTTACTGTTGTGACTTTGTATTGATAATTAATTTGTAATATTAACAAAAATCACATTATAAATATTCTTCAAAATTACAAAGGAACATAATAATGTAATCTTTTTATTGAGATATAAAACTGTAAAAACAACAATTCTTTTGGAAAACCGCCGAAAGCATGTTAAAATTCTAGTTTCAAGTTTTAAAATGCTTTTTTTATTTTTTTTTCTGCACTGATTGTTTACCTAATATTTTTTGGTGATATATATAATTGAAATTGTACAATTTTCAGCGTTTTGAAAGTTTTTTTGTTGAATATTATATAGTAGAGCTCTAAAACGGAATTTAAGAAAGATATATACAAAACTCGGGCAAGGCAAATATTTTTGCGCGCTAGTATACATATAAATCTTCATATTATTTAAATTAAAGTAATGTAAAAGATGTACAGATAAATTTTCTACGCTTATTACTAATAATAGAAAAAATATTATTGTTAACAATGGTTACAGATGTTTGCATCAAAACAAATTTGTTTTGCAGAATGAAAATTATTATTTAAATATCAATAAAAACGTTTACAGTTACAGTTTTCGATGAGTTTTAAAGAAGCTATATATAATTGACGATGTTTTCATGTAACTTGTAAAGCATCATAAGATACAAGTTGATGGTTACGAAATATTTATTAATCGTTTTATGCCAGTGATGAATTATTTAATTGCGAACTTGTTATGACTATAAAGTATCATAAAGCGTGGCTCGTGATACACAGTTTAATGACTTGCATACATTTCTTGGCGTCAAGTGATTCACAAGTTGAATCATTTGAAGTTGACCGTTCGAAGGATAGATACGAGATGGAACGAGAAGCCACATTGGCGTGAGGTGTCTTGCAAACTGGCCGAATTCCTCGTTTCGTTGACGGTAAAGTATTGCCTGGTACTCTACGTGTCCCGAATGCTTCTATCGCGGTCTCCCCGACAGCAGCTCGGAAGGCGCGATACGACCATGAGCTCAGGCCTTAGCTGCTTTGCACATTGGTATTCTCGCTATTTCCAACTTACTGGGAGCTGGTGTGTCTACCGAAGCGCAATTTCACCGTATTTTTCCAATCGCCTTTTTCCCTTGCCTGTCCGCTACCTTCTTTCGCCCCTCAGCCCTCCTCTGAGCGAGTACTTTTTGTTGTATATAAGGTGTATTCGCCACGCGATCGTCGATTCTTCTTTTGCGATAGCACGAACGATTCTCGGGAAGTAGTTCCGCCAGTGGAACCGCGAAGTCGAGAAGCTCTTTCTTCGCGCGTTTCGAGATACCAGCGAAGAGCCGATCGAAAGCAGAGCGGATACTTTCCGCCATCGTGAATTAAAAAGTTATCCGTAGCACGAGGCTTCACAAGCACGAAGTTATTACTTGGTACGCTGGCAATAATTTCACACCTAGCGTTTATTGAGTAATCGATTTGCTTCTTTTTTGGAAAGTATTTATTCTGTTAATTGTTAATTGTTGTAATTGTTTTATTAGTCACGGACAATAATAATCAAAATGCTTATTGAATATATTATTAATACTTCATATTTACATCAATTTAATAACAGAGTGTAATAACAATTATAACAGATTTTGCATTCTGTGCATAGAGTAGGTAATATACTTTAAACTTTCTTATCGGTTTTGATGAAATTATACATATTTCAAGAGTTAGTATGTAAAGACAATTTAACTGATGAAGGATAGAAAGTTTAGAGAATTGATGGAAATAGAAGAAATGGAAATAGAAATGGAGTTCTGTAACAAAAGTTAATGTAAGACATTGAGCTGTTCCATCCGCAGTTTCGTATTGCTATCGAAGTGATAGCATGGAATGAGATTGTGTGATTTCATTCAAAATGCTCTTCTATCGACGAAATGTGATGGATAATGCATTCTGATGTTAGATAGCTTGCAAATACATAACAATATCAATTAAGATTTATTACATTCAATAGTCCGATCATATTAGGTACGTTAATTAATAGATGCATGATCAATCAGTTGCTTTTCCGTATTATTCAATTAATACAATAGAATTTTTAATCGTTGTCAACAATTATACTTTTTTCTATTTTTAGTAATAAGCATAGAAAATTTATCTGTACATTTTTTATTTATTTTTTGACGTTATGTCGTTTCAATTTAAACAACATGAAGAATTATGTAGTGTAATATTCTTAAATAATTGATATTATCTCGTTTGTATATTATCTCGTTATTTCAAAAGTGACTGCACAACTTAAAAAACGTGGCATTCGAATTATTACTATGAATAAATTAAATAAATATTACTACTATATAAATCATCAAAAGTGAATAAATTTAACTTAATAAAAAAAATCATCGAAATCGTTATAATTCAAAAGGATAGCCTCTCTTTTAAGGGCTGTTAAATGAAAATGGCAAAAATGACATTTGATCGTATTAAGAAATGTATTTTATTTCCCGATATATATTTATTTAGTTGATAATTTTTTGTCAAGCTGGAAAATAATTTTTTTCTTTTTCTAACTTATTTTTTCAGTTATTAAAAATCATCTTGTTGTCAAATGCAATTTTGATATAACATTCAAAAAAATTGCATTTGTTTTTTATTTTACTCTTTATTTGTATTAGTATCACAAATTTATGAATTTTCATTGACTTCATGGGCAGTTTCTGACAATAGAAAAGCACCCTGAGGAGTTTCCGCGCGCATTGAAATTCTAGGAGGTATATAGGAGTTTACCATTCCATATAGCAAGTGGAATATATCGAAATCCGACTCTGTTCGCATCGAACACGCATCGACGCCTCGTGTAACGCAACATGTATTCCTTGCGGGTGGAAAAAAGTCGGAGACACAATTCGGTTAATGTCAGTTACATCGCTCGATCTGGTTTCCCATCCCCTTCTGCCTCTGGCTAGACGAGAATGTCATGTGTCCGCTCTGGAATTCGATACAATCCCTAACTTTGCACGCGTAACCCGCGGCGATATTCGATTGTTACAATCTTAGAGTTGCTCATGAATTTTACATTGCGGCGACGAACTATTATCAAATTCCAATAGACAATTGGCGTTCTCGAGGGCGGAGGCTAAACGGGATTGCGGTACGATACCGATGTGAGGTTGAGGGGAGCTGCGAAGATTATGAGGAAACGTGCCACGCGCAGGGATGCATCTCTATAGATGTAGGGAATCGTCTCTGAAGGAGTTTAAGGATAGAGGTAATTTCCCTCCCCTTCTCAGTCTTTCTCTAACTCCTCTCCGAAGGAGAGCGAAGGAAAGCGACGTTAAGTTGCTGTAGTGAGAGGTAACGTGTACCGCTTCGATAATCGATGTAGCGTGCATCCACCTGAGTCCAATTCCTGCCATCCAGTCAACCCGAGAGAAATTTCTATTTCGACTAGCGCGCCATCGCAGAGAAAGGTCTTGCATTGTCCCGAAGAGTGGCATAACTGCGGGCATGATGAAATTCTAATCCAGACCAGTATGTGAGTTTTGACCTCATTTTGCGAGATCTTTTTGAAGGGCAACAGCGGTAGGCGAATGCGCTGTTTCCATGATTTCTGACATGTCGTTCGGAAAAATAACTTTACGAAAATATATATATCGAGTGCAAAAAATATATATTTGTGTACAAGAAAGATATATGAAAAAATTTTATTCTTAGAAAATAAATTTAAATTAGTAATTTATTAATAAAGAATAAAATAGATTGCATTTCTGAAAATTATTTTATAAAGAGAGGTGTACTAATATTAATTAAAATATATCCCGTCTTAACTCAAAAGTGACACAACTAAAAAATTAAATTTTTCAGGAAAAGAAAAACTATTTTTTAATTTAACAGTACATCGAATAATGCTTCAGACCATACAGTTTTTGTTGAAGCGTTTTTCTCAATAGTAGGTACATATATATTATAATATGTACTTTCAGAGATGTCAGCTTGTACGATAATATTTTAATTTCCTGTATATTATTATTAATTATTATTAGACTAAATACAAAGTATATTTGTTTTTAATATTTTTTTTTAACTATAATTTATCTATTTTACGTTAATAATTATGTTGCAATCTATTTACATATATCAACTTTTAAACAAATACATTATATAAAATGTGACACAATTATAATTTTTTAATTATTACGTTATAATTTATTTAAACATATTTAAACATTTTTTAAAAATTCTGTAAGATTTATTTTAAAATAAATATTATATATACAAATAAGAGAGAATTATACATACACGTGCGCAATTCAAAATTTAACATTAGAATAATAATAATTGAATTATTCAAATAATTTGAACGTCTCAATTTCACAATAATTATTTGGAATAATTTCAATATTATCTAGATATTATTTGGACAAATTATAATTATAATATAATATATGTGTAGTTTATGAATGTTATACGTTCGTTATATAGATTACACATATAGAATACAGAAATGTATAATATTGGCATATTGAGCACGTAAGAAAGTACTTTACGACATTGGATTGATTAGTAAGTAATTAATAAAACAATTAATAAGTTATATATTCGTAAGGCAGTTTATTTTTTACACATAATAGTAAAATTACTTTGTTAAGTAACAATGCAAAGCGATTAATTACTCGTCAAGTGTGCCTATTTATATATTAGAGACCAAATTTATATAGCATCCGAAACAAAATTATCTCTAAATTTCCACATCATTATAGAATTGAATATATTCTGTTGATTTCTTTGACTGAATCTGTGTTGTATGTACAAATTAATCTTTTTACAAAAAGGAAAAGTATTGGTGTAATTAGAATTATAAAATCTGCAATTATATATATTATTTGAATATAAAACCAAAACTGAAAATCTTATTTTTCATATTTCTTATAAAAGTCTTTAGCTCAATTATTATTTATAGGTCTTATAATACTTGTGCAGTTTCTCATGTAAAAAAATTTATTTATCACTGAGTGATAAATAATATATAGATAACAGCACATATTTAAATTAGTAGAACATTTAAATTACTAAATGAAATTATTCAATTCAATAATTGCTATTTTTATAAAGTACATATAATAAACATTAAATTAATAGTACCCAAATTTACACATATTTACAGAGATTATATATCTACAAGTATTCAACATTCTATTGTACCTTTTATATATAATAAAACAAATCAGGAAAAACAAAACATTAATATTCGTAAGCACTACGGCATACAAAAAAGCTTAAATAGTAAGACATAAGTAATAAGGAAATTAAAGCGACGTCTACAATGAGATTTTGAAGCGTAAAACTTAACCTTGAATTGTAAAAAATTGAGTCGAATGTGAGAACAATCGACAATGATTGGCCAATTTCTTACGGTTTAAAGCTTAAAACTTAAGTTTTATGCCTTAAAATCTCCTTCTAGACACCGCTTGACATGTTGAATTTGCTTAATTATGACCTTACAATCTCTGCTATGATTGGACAATTCGCTTAGTATTTATGTTTTACTACTTAAGTTTCTTTGTGGGTGTCATAGCTCTTATAGGTACTTACTGCAATTGATCCTGTTTTCCCGTAGCTTGTACATTAACGCAAGAACTTGTAGCCGCATTTTCTTCAGCTATAGATTGCGTTATTGTGGTATTTATATCACCGGTTCTTCCACAAGATTATGAATTTGTATTTATATATGTTACATATATATGTTATGTATTTTATCCAAGTGACGTTTAAAAAAATCTAATCCATAATATATTTTATTTAAAAAATGGCAATAATTGCATTTCATTTCATTATTTTCGTTGTCAAATGTAAAATGTCGCGACCAGGAACGTATCATTTTTTTCTCGTATTTTATGTACTATTTTTGGATTTTTGGATGGGTGTATTTAAATGCTTTCCTAACTCTTGTTTATTATTTACACTATAAAATAATTGATCACAGATTTTGCATTTTGCAGTAAAATAACATATATTTGGAAAAATATTTCCACAAGAAATGTTTATCCCTATCGTTGTGTCATTTTAAGAGATCTTCCGTATCATATTTTCTATGATTATAGAAGTGTACTTAACACATATTATATACAGTATATAAACTCTATATTTTGATTGTATTGAATAATTTCTTTACAAATAGTACATCTTATGTGAAACTTGTCCAAATTGATAAAATGAGTGAAATCCACACCGAACTAAATTAATTATTGTTATGCATTGCCATTATATCCGTACAGTATCACGGAGTGTATGATACTAAATGTGATACTTGACTATCCTGAGGAAAATATTCAAAGATGCTGTTTGAAAAAGAAAAAAATAGGTGTGAGGAAACACGTGTTTATATTAAAATATAAATATTAGTATATTGTTTGAATCTTGCTGATAATTAAGTTGATATAGATAATTTCGTTTTCATAATCAAACATTTAGATTAAAATATATGTTTTATCCACCATGAAAAGCTAACTAAAAGATGTTTATTTTTAATTATAAAGATTAGTTTAAGCTTGTAACTTTTTATCTATATGATTATTACAACATTGTAATAATTATTTTAATAAAAGAAGATGTCTATATTTTTAATTCATATTGAAATATAGAATTGATAACATATACATAATCGATTAATATTGGTGTGTATTTGTTGCGGTGCAAATCTGTTTCAATCATCAAGAAAAAAACAGGATTTATGAGGACACATTAGGAGTTAAATTATTAATTTAAAACGACAAGGACTGTGTGTAAAATGTACTTATAGAATAACATTTTTTTTTAAAACAACAAAACTACAAAAGTACTTAAAATATGCAAGTTGTATTACTATGCAATTTAAATATTGTTTATACCACTAATTTGTAAAACTTTTTAAAAGATGCTAATCAAAAGACAAATCAAAATATTGTATAAAAGCCTATCGAAAAAGTATCATGTT